>UEXT01000484.1_pt1 | contig 25032 bp, 19 predicted proteins | sample 4301081 | NCBI WGS metagenome assembly UEXT01 (sample SAMEA4773177, study PRJEB27434) | metagenome | biome: 2259; feature: agricultural soil; material: soil | place: USA | collected 2014-09 | depth 0.25 m
TCTTCGTCAATTCCCGCGCCACCTTCATGGCTTCAGAACTACGACCCTCCATAATGAGCGAAGCCCAGAGGAAATGCAGATTGTGCGAATAGTAGCCGTCGGCATAATTTCCGCTCGGCGTGCGAGCGGCCAGATAAGCTTGATCGACCTGGGTCGCATGTTCGTTTCGTTCGGCAGCCTCATGGTATTTGCCGAGCCGGATGTAGAGATGAGCCGGCATATGAACCAGGTGTCCGGCACCCGGCATCAGACCTGGTAACCGTTCCGCACAGTCGAGTGCCTGTTCCGGGTGGGGCGAGGCTTCGAGCGCGTGAATGTAGTAATGGCAGGCGCCGGGATGGTCCGGATGCTGTCCGAGTACCTGCTCGATCACAGATACGAGTTCGACCGTCCCTGACTTCGGTTTCCCATCTGAGGTCCAGAGATCCCACGGCCGAAGGTCCATCAATGCCTCTGCAAACAGTATTCCGGCATCCGGATCTTCCGGATACTGTTTCCAGACAGCTCGCATGGCCTCGGCATAAGCTCGATCGAGAGAGGCCCGCGTCGCTTTGCGAGCTGAGAGATATCGTTTGCTGAGCGCGTCGATATAGGCCTGCTCCGCTGCCGAGACACTCTTGGCATGGGCACGGGCCTTTTGAATCGCATCGACGGCTCGCCGCCCATCTTCCTTTGACATGGGGGCATTGATGTTAGGACCTGAGGCGAGTGCGATGCCCCAATAGGCCATGGCAGCCTGCGGATCCTGCCTCGCCGCCTCTTGAAAGGAAAGGATAGCTTCCTCGTGATTGAACGCATAGACCAGCCTCAACCCCTGATCAAAGTATTGCTGAGCCAGTTCGGAAGTCGTGGTGATTTGGTGGTGCAGTGACCCCAAATTGCTGAACAACGGAGGGGGGCTCGCCGGGTTAATGGCGTGAGCGACAGAGGCCAACAGGCTGAGCCAGCCGAGGAGCGACGAGGCGAACCACGCCACGAATGAGACAAGAACCATTCGCAGGTTGTTCATAGAGGTCGTGACAGTCGGCTTTGCCAACATCCTGCTAAAACTTCGTCACACTGGAGAAGTGAAAATCGTCGAGAATCATGGCAGGGACCAGCATCTTACCCGTCTCCGAGGTGACCGCCTCAGCCGGACCAGTCCAGGCCTCCACCCGGTTGAAGACGCGCAAGGGACTGTCGTGAAACCGGAAGTTCTTCACTGCAGAGACTATTTCACCGTTCTCCACAAGAAACGTGCCGTCGCGAGTCATCCCAGTCAACGTGAGGTCCGTGGCATTCACTGTGCGAATGTACCAGAAGTTCGTCACAAGAATCGCGCGCTGTGTCTTCTTCACGAGGTCTCGAACATTGGTGGCCTCAGCCTCCTCCGCCGCAAGACACGGGGCGTCCAAAGTCGGGATAGTGTGAATATTATTGGCCTTGGCTGTGAATCGATCATAGGAGAGTTGCTTCAGTTCCCCGCGCTCGATCCATATAGATTCAGTGGATGGCAATCCATCACTCGTAAAACTTACCCCCAATAGATCGGCGTGCTTCGGGAGATTCTTGAGGCTGAAACGTTTATCGACGATCGAGCGTCCGAGCTTGCCCGCCACCGGACTCGTCCCTTTCTCATAGGATTTGGCATCGAGCATCCAGAGCAACCACGTCCAGAGCCCTGCCACCGCAGCCGGTTCGAGGATCACTTTGTACCGACCAGGAGAAAGTTCCCTCGGATCCCCGCCTCGCTTGGCCTTGCCGATCGCGGCGAGTGTGCGTTCCTGAATCTTCAAATGATCGATCGATCGGTGCGCCGCCGATGCCCAGCCGGTCGCATCACCCGCATGCACAGTAAGGCTGAAGCGCGCTTCGGTTCGCTCCTCGTGCGCAAAGAGGCCTGTGCTGGCTGCGATCCCGACAGCTGCAATCGAGGAAGACACGATGCCGGCGGCGCGAAGATTTTCCATTCGACATTGGCCGATCGCCTCATTGACATACTCGAGGCGACGAGCCGGCCCGGCTGCGACTGTTTCCGGACGAGTTGTCGAAACGTTCAGATACTCGGACTGGTCCACAGGAGGGAGATATTCCGGATCATCGGGCGACAGACGCGCTATTTGCTCTGCCCGCGCGAGGGCATCCTGGATTGCTCCAGCCGTGAAATCTGTGGTGCTCGCCGTGCCCTGCTGACGTTCAAACGCGACAGTCACACTGAGAAAACTCCGTCGAGTATCGACGCTCTGAACGATTTGATTGTTCGCGAACCGCGTCGTCCCGCCATGCTGATCGTGCAGGCGCACGATCGTGTGGTGCCCACTCGATCGCTTCAGCACCAAGTCGACAAGAAACTGGAACTCGTCGCGGCCGGTCATTTTGGGCCAGGTCTTGACGGCAACGCTCATCAGCTTCCGCCTCCCCTGATCACGCTGACCCCTCGGAATCGCGCAGGAGAAGCCGCATGGGTCATCCAACCCGATTGGCCAGGCTGACCTTTCCCGCACGTAATAAACCCGAACCGACGACGATGTCTAAGGTCTGCGACTCCGTCGCACTTCCCCCAAAACTCCGGCGTAATGCCATGGTAGACCACATCGCGGACCATGTGGGTCCGCTTACCGTTTTCGATGAGCCAGAACGCATCGCCGCCGAATTGAAAGTTGTAGCGACGCTGGTCGATGCTGTACGACCCATGGCCTTCGATGTAAATCCCCCTCTTCACGCCGACGATCAGATCATCGAGGGAGCCGGCGCCCGGTTCTAAGCCGATGTTCGCAATGCGGACTATCGGCACGCTGCTCCAACTATCGGCGCGATTCGACCCACGCGAACGAGACTCACCGATCTTCGTCGCCACTTCGCGATTCGTGCAGTACCCGACGAAGATTCCCTCGCGTACGATATCCCACCGTTGACAGGTTACTCCGTCGTCATCGTAGCCGGTCGCCGCCAACGTTTCTGTCTCCGCATTGTCCGCCACCAAATTCACGTGGGGTGAGCCGTACCGAAAGGTCCCTCGCTTCTCGATCGTTAAGAAACTCGTGCCGGCATAATTGGCTTCGTACCCCAATGCGCGATCCAGTTCGCTGGGATGGCCGCACGATTCATGTATCGTAAGTGAAAGATGTTCCGGATCCAGAACGAGATCGTAGGAACCGGCTTCGATTGCTGGCGCGTTCACCTTCTCGATCGCTTGGAGCGCAATACGGGGAGCCTCGGTTAAGAAATTGGCGTCTTCGATGATCTCGTAGCCAGTTCTGAGATGCGGCGTAGCAAAAGTCCGAGTTGCGAACCGCCCGTGCCGGCTCGCAGTGGCTGTAAACTCCCCGTTGAGGGCCAGCAGGTCGAACTCCAGACGGGTTCCTTCGGTGGAGACAAAAAGTTTCCGGTCCCGGCAGGCCCAAAGCCCCGCTGAGCTTCGGACCACATCCTCTTGCTGCTGCAGCAGCTCCATGGTCTCGAGCAGGAGAGCGGTCTTCTTCTCCGTTGACACCGCAAAGGGGTCGATCCGTCTAGCCGTCACCACCTGGTCTCGGTGAATCGGCTCATCGGTGAGCTTCACTTTCTCGATGGCCAACGAAGCCGATCCTCGGGCGATCTCGACCGCAAGGTCGGCGACGCGAGGCACCTCTTCCGGCGAGCAGATCGAGCTCGCCGCAAACCCCCATCCGCCATGGTAGAGAACCCGGATGCCGTAGCCGCGATCGGTCGACTCGCGCACGGCGGAGATCCGACGATCTTCGCCTGTGACGGTTTGTACGGTGCTGTCGAGAAGGCGAACATCTCCGTACTCCGCACCGGAGACTTTGATGCGGGCAAGGGCGAGTTCAGCAAGTTCATCCCAACTGGTGGCAGACATCTTCGTCTCATCCTGCCAAAGTTCTGGGACCCGTTCAACCCTTCGTTGCCTTCAGTTGGCTTTCTGACCAGGATTGCCTAGGATGAAGGCCATGTTGCCTCCGGAACGAACTCCGCGTCAGCGCATCATCGAGCTGATTACCGGCACCCGACTCTCGTCCCGCCAGCTCGCCCAACTCCTGGGGATTTCAGAACGACAGGTGGAAGATCACCTTGCCCACGTCGTGAAAACTCTTGCCCGTGATCGTTCACGACGCTTCATGCTAGATCCCTCAGTCTGCGAGGACTGCGGATTCGTCTTTCGTGACCGCACTCGCGTCACACGTCCGAGCCGATGCCCTCTTTGCCACAGCGAAGGGATCACGGCGCCGCGATACGGCATTGAGTCGCCATCCCTCTAACTCTCACACTGTTCGCTTGTTTTCTCAATTTTCTTTGGCAAACTGGCCTCGACAGCGTTAGGGAACGTCTCTCGATTCGTTGACCTGCAAATCTGCTTTACCTCGCTGCGACACATTGACCATGCTTGTTTGAATTTTGCTTGAATCGTGGCGTAAGCTCCACGAAGCGACGGGTGGGCGTGTCGATTTCGACTGGGAGAAATTTCATTGTCTCTCGTATGACACAAGGCACGTAGCTTGCGAGGCTACGCACCGCAGAGATTATGTCCGTAAAGGAAGCTGATGGGCCGACGCAGTCAGATGATCATTCTCTCCTTGAGCCTTGCGCTTACAGCCTGCAGCGGCGATAAGCCGAAGGAGTTGCTCGAAACAGCCGAGCTAGAAGAGCGGCAACACAACATAGTCCATGCGAAGGAACTGTACGAGGATCTCGTCCGACTCTACCCAACCAGCCCGCAAGCAGAGATTGCCCGTGCCCGACTGACTTCTTTGAGCCAAGGCCAGTGAGTCACTGCCGCTTCGGAAACCAGGGAACAAACGCATTGGTCGTGCGCTGATAGGCCCGATAGTCTTCCGCCCGTGTAGCCAGCGCCTGCCGTTCAGCCAACGGAATACCGCTCACTTTTAATAGCGCGATTCCCATTACTACAGGGCCGATCCAGGTCAGCATCCATCCCGGGGTGCCAACAGCCATGAGCACATAGGCCCACCACTGCAGCCATTCGAAAAAGTAGTTGGGATGACGGGAGTAGTACCACAGGCCGTCACGGCACACTCGGTTTTTGTTCCACGCTTTGCCGCGAAATTGTGCGAGCTGCCAGTCCGCTACGGCTTCCCCGACAACCGCCACCAACCAGATCAGCACGCCCGCGAGTTCCCACAGGCTGAACGTGGGCCGTGGATTCAGCATGACGACCAATGGAGGCAAAGAGAACAGCCCTACTGCAGGGGCTTGAAGCAGAAAGTATGCGAAGACCCCCAGCTGTTCTTGTCTGCCCAACCATTGACGCATCTGCCGGTACCGCGGATCTTCCGTCTTACCGACGAGGCGATTCAGCAGAATGTATGAGCCAAGGCGCAGACCATAGACTGCGATCATGACCGTGACTAGACCGCGGCGCCCAGGATCGCCGGAAGCTGCTGTGCTGTACCAGGTCACGACGCCCACAAGTCCGATACACCATCCGACGTCGGCCAGCGCCGCATTGCGACTGTGTAATTGCACCACCCATAGCACGAGCATCACCGCTGTCATCGCAACAAGTGCCGTACCGATCAGGGTGAGAGGATCGTGCGAGGGCATGATCTAGGGTCCACTCTTTGAACCAGGTGTAAAGCACGCCCAGATGCAGATTGGATGCGGTGGATGGTCGACAGCCCACACAAGCTCCGGAGCATTTGCAGGAGAGTCACCAGACCAAGCCGCTGCACCGGAGGATCGGACTAGTTCCTTGTGAGTTTCCGGTAACGAATGCGGTGGGGCCGTTCGGCTTCTTTGCCGAGGCGCTTTTTGCGGTCCGCATCGTACTCGCTGTAGTTCCCTTCGAACCAGACGACTTTGCTGTCGCCCTCGAAGGCCAGAATATGGGTTGCGATCCGGTCGAGAAACCACCGGTCGTGGCTGCTGATGACGGCGCAGCCGGCGAAATTCTCAAGCCCTTCTTCCAATGCACGCAGCGTGTTGACATCAAGATCGTTTGTCGGCTCGTCGAGGATGATGAGGTTCGCCCCCTCTTTGAGCATTCGCGCGAGGTGCACCCGGTTGCGTTCGCCGCCGGAGAGATCTTTCACCTTCTTCTGCTGATCGGCTCCGGCAAAGTTGAAGCGGGCGCAGTAGCCGCGGGCGTTCAGTTCAGATTTGCCCAGTTTGATCGTTTCATGGCCCTCGGAGATCACGTCATACACCGACTTGTTGCCATCCAAGCTCCGATCCTGGTCGACGTAGCCCAGCTTCACCGTCTCACCGATCTTAATTGAACCGGCATCCGGCTTCTCTTTTCCAACGATCGTCTTAAACAGGGTTGTCTTCCCGGCGCCGTTCGGACCGATGACCCCGACGATGCCGCCCTTCGGCAGACTAAAGTTCACGTTGTCATAGAGCACCTTGTCGTCATAGGCCTTGCTGATCCCGTTCGCGTTCACGACCACGTTACCGAGTCGAGGTCCCGGCGGTATATAGATTTCCAGATCTTCGGCGACTTGATCCTGCTTCTGATTCACGAGTTCTTCGTAGCGATTCAACCGTGCCCTGCCCTTCGACTGCCGGGCCTTGGGGGACATGCGAATCCATTCCAGCTCGTGTTCGAGCGTCTTGCGGCGCTTCGACTCAGCTTTTTCTTCTTTCTCTAGCCGTTCCCGTTTCTGTTCCAACCAGGACGTGTAATTGCCTTGAAACGGAATGCCGTGACCGCGATCGAGTTCGAGAATCCATCCGGCCACGTTGTCGAGAAAATACCGATCGTGCGTGACGGCGATCACTGTGCCTTTGTATTGTTGGAGATGTTGTTCAAGCCACTGGACCGACTCAGCATCCAAATGATTGGTCGGCTCGTCAAGAAGCAGGATGTCCGGTTCCTGGATCAAGAGGCGGCAGAGAGCTACGCGGCGCTTTTCACCGCCGGAAAGCGTCTCGACTTTCTGATCCGCCGGAGGACACCGCAGCGCGTCCATCGCGATCTCTAATTCGTTTTCCAGCTCCCAGCCGTTCGCCGCCTCGATTTTCTCTTGCAGCTGTGCCTGCTTTTCGAGAAGCTTTTCCATCTCGTCAGGGTCCGCTTGGCCGATCCTGTTGCTGACCGCTTCGTATTCGTGGAGGAGCGCCACCAGTTCTTTCTTGCCTTCCTCGACAATTTCTTTCACCGTCTTTTTCGGATCGAGCTGGGGCTCCTGCTCGAGCAAGCCGACCGAGTAGCCCTTCGACCGTGTGACTTCACCGGTGTAATTCTGATCTACCCCGGCGATGATCTTAAGCAGGCTGCTCTTCCCCGACCCATTCAACCCTAGCACCCCGATTTTGGCGCCGTAGTAGAAGCCGAGATAAATCTCGCGCAGCACCTGTTTTTTGGGTGGAAAGACTTTGCCGACATTGACGAGTGAAAAGATAACTTGCTTGTCGTTTGTGCTCATCGCTTGCTGGTCGCTCCTTCTTCCTGGTGATGCAGCGGGGCGTCACCTTATCAGAGCCGCCGGTCCTTGCACAATCCTTTGATTCAGACTCGCAGTTTGCCGATGACCGGCGAGGGTTCTTTATGGTACATGAAGTTCGCCGACCGATACATTGCCAACCCTAAGAGCGCGGCCATGCCCACCCAGCCGAGAATCGTGAAAATCTGGTATCAGAGTTTTGTCGATCCTGGTCAGCAAGCTGCGTACTTCAGTGACCTGACTCAAGCACTTCGCGGCATGGTCGAGCAGGGCGTCGAGTTCGACATCCACGGCATCGTGCCGCCGGACCTTGAGCTTCATCGATTGACCGAATTCCGCTGTGCGCGGCAGGTGATTCGCAACGCCATCGCGGCCCAACAGCAAGGTTATGACGCATTCGCGATCGGGCATTTCCAGGACGGGGGTCTGTATGAAGCGCGAGCCACCGTGGATATTCCGGTGCTCGGCCTGGGCGAAGCCGCCATGCTTTATGCGTGCATGCTGGGACAGAAGATCGCGCTGGTCACAATTAATCCCGTCTTTATCCCGATGCACGAGGAACAAATTCAGCGCTATGGCCTTGCGCGTCGAGTAGTGGCCATCAAGGCGCTCATGACCGATCCCGCTCTGCTGGTCCGTGCCTTCACCGATGGCGACATGTTCCAGGAGGTGCTACGCCAGTTTCAAGACCTCGTTCAACCGCTGGTGAACGAGGGGGTGGAAGTGATCATTCCTGCTGGCGGCCTTCCTGCCCTCCTGTTCGCACGGGTGAAGCATTTTACGGTCGGCAACGCGATTGTCCTCAACTGCATCGCCGTGTTGGCCAAATTGACCGAAACAGCGGTCGCATTGAACCGGCTCGGGGGAGCGGGAACTAGCCGAGCCGCAACGTTCCAAAAACCCTCCGTGAAGGCGTTGCAAGAATTTCTCGATCATTAAGGAATTATTCAGGGGAGGTACGCCGTGTCTGAACTGCCTGGAAGACTCTGATCGGTTCAGATGCCCAACTCTTCGGAAATTCGCAATTCCGATTCGTCGAGAATTTCCTCCAGGCAGGTAATGCAGGAGAAGGGGAAGCGATCAATGGGGAGCGCACAGGCCTCGCCGACTGAAGTGTTGGGTTCTATCGCCGGCCCACCGCATGCTTTGTGGATCAAGACCAACATCAGGCTGCCCTCGTGACGAACCGCCGGACCATCGAAAGATCGTCCGGCCCGCTGAGCCGATGATCACCCTGTAGCAGATTCAACCGGTCACCACTGATGAGATTCCGGCTGATCCTTTCTTGCTGGAGGGCTATCCCGCGCTCATGGTTTCATGAGCACCTTCTTGAGAAACACGCCAAGCTGGCGAACGACCGGCTCCGGAATTTCATGTCCGCCGCGGAAGTGGTGCCATTCGACAGCGAGACCGGATTTACTCAAGGCGTCGCGGAGCCGTTCTGCCCCGATATAGGGCAGGATTTCGTCCTCCGTGCCGTGGCTTTGAAACACCCGCAGGCCTTTCCGCTTCGGCATAAGTGGACCCCAGACCGACTGCGCGAGCAGGTTGCCGGAGAGCTGCACGAGCCCGGCATAGGGACGGTCAGTGTGGAGCATCGCATCGCACGAGACCATGGCACCTTGTGAGAATCCTCCGAGGACGGTCTGGCGAGGATCTGCACCGAGCTTCTGTTCAATGTCCCGCAAGAAGTTCAGCACCTGGTCACGCGCAGGGGCCAAGCCTTTCGGAATCTCCTGCGAAAGATCTCGAATCCTTCCAGCGGCGCGATCGGCTTGAATACGAGCGATATCGATAAGCCACCAGGCCCGTGAGTCACCGAAAGCTATATCCAGCGAGAGGGGGGCTACAGGGAAGAGAAACCGTGTGCCTTTCGGGACAACCAGCCCATCCCCCAACGCTACAAGGTCGTCGCCAGGGGCACCAAACCCGTGCAGGAGAATGACGACAGGACCATCGCCTCCTCCCTGTCCATCCGTGCCGCCGGTAACCCGGACATCCAGGCCGCCGTATCGAGCGTTACGCATCTGCTTGAGACCTGCCGAACTGTTCTCTTACCCGAGGTAGAAATACTGCAGCAATGCCACAAGCCCATAAAGGGAAGATTCAATGACTGGTTGTTGGTAAAGTGGGACAAAGGCTCCTTGCTGATTGGATTCCACTTCTTCGGTGATCTGCTGGATCTGCTTCGCGCGAAAATCCTGATCCTTTCCGCGCCCCCATGTCTGGAGCAGTTGTCGGCTCAAGTCGGACAGTACAGCCTGTTTCGCCTTGTCCGCCGATTGATAGAGGTAGAAGGCTCCAGCAAGTGCCAGCACGATGTTCAGCATCCAGATCACCATCTGCACCGTGGGAAAACTCCAAATGTCGAAATAATTGCTTCGCCCCACAATGAGAATGAGCAGGGCGATGAATGGATAGCGAACCAGGCGATTGACCACGCTCGTCCGCTGGGCGATCAGATCGATGCTCGCGAGTCCTTTGAGCTGATCGAATGCGCCTCGGTCATGCTCGTCTGCTCCATAGTCCCGCACGTACTTTAATCGGAACTCTTCGGGCCACTCATTGGCCGCCTTGCCGAGCCATCCGATCCACCGCCGACAGAGGAGGACCGCGTCAAACACGAAGAGGTTCAAAAGCACGACGAGGCTAATACTGGCCAGCGTAAGCACATGATCGACTTGGCAGCTGAGCGGCCCGCGACAGGGCCGGATAAATTCTTCGTCGAAGAGCCACGTCTGGAGGGGAATCATGATCCCCGCATAGAGAAGAAACATGACAAGCACGCGGAATCCCCGTTGCCCCGGCAGCCCTGCCTCGCGATACCAGCTCCAAGCTTGATCTGCCGTCGTCGCAATCCTCGCCGTCGGGTGGTACACGCGACGGAGATTTGTCCACCAGGTAGATGGTGTCACGTCAGACCGATGCTTCGCCGTGAAACAGAACTCTTCAGCGATCCGATCTTCATTGATGACGAGATCGCGCGAAGCCTTCATGAAGAAAATCACGCACAAGATCGTCGCCAGCAGACGGAGGATTTCAGTCGGCCAGATGCTGATGCCATTGGTCCAGGAAAAAGGCTCACCTTCGTCATGATGGGCCACGAGCACCGCCGGTCCGTCGAGGATCCAGAACGCGAGGCCGGCGACCACGAAACAGAGACCAACCACGAGGAGGGTCAAATGATTCCGACAGGCCCAGCGCCATAACCGTTGCTGTGTCCACAACATCACCGATCCGATCAACAGTGCGACGCCGAGTGCGGCGCTAAAGGCTTCCCTACTCGGAAGAACTGCGCTTTTCCCAAGTCCGTCGAGGTCCGATCTCGATGGATGGATCGTATAGGCCCCTTCTGTCGTGACGATGCTCAGATCCACAGCGCCGTCACGCCCGATTTCGAATAGTCTCGGCGAGGCGGTATGATAGAGCCGGTCTTCCGGGGTCAACGCGACTCGATAGCCGCCCGAACAGGCTGCGTGAGCTTTCTGTGCACGTTCCCCTGACCGGCAGACCACATGATTCACTGCTCTCAAGACAGCAAAGTAGGTGGAGGTTTGGTCACTACCGCGAAAAGGCGGGATGTCTCGCTGGAGGCCGCCGTCTAATTGCAAGCCGAGATGGGACGCGATGATCATGTTTCGTGTCCACTTGTGCTCGCTTGCAACGAGATAGCGGGCGTCGAGATCGACGGTAAAGAAGATCGCATCAGGGAACGCCGGGCGCAGTGCTTTGAGAATGAGCAGGGCATCGTAGGGATCGGTGCCCAAAATGCCGATCGCACGGGCCCCTTCTCCTTCATAGCGGATCCGTGCCGCGAGCGTACGCACGTAATCGAACTGACTGGTTCCTTCGGGGCGTTCGAGCTGAGCAATTTCAGGACGCAGATCCTTCACCGTCTCGGTGGCTTTCTGCTTTGCCGCGCGTTCAGCCCTTATCTTGTCGTCACCCGGGACTTCACCATCGAGGCCGCTCAGGTAGCTGTATCGAAACACATTGAGGGTGAGGGATTCGTAGTCGGCAGGACGTCGGATCTGTAGATCGATGGACTGAGGGACCGTCGTACACCACGACTTGATGGTGGCAGGAACTTGAATCTTGACGAGATCGGTTTCGCTCAGCTTCGCCACTCTGGCACAGGCCGAAGCCCGAAACTCGATGGGTAGGGCGCGCCCGTAAAACGAGTCCCACTCACCGATTAGGACAACAGCATCCCACCCGAGCCGCACTTGCCGACGTTCCAGTTCATCGACCAGTGCTTCGAATAACTCATAGTCTGAGCCGACATCGTAGGCCAGCCGAATCCCCGCGCGGGCGAGCCGCCTATGAAATTCTGTCTCACAGTCTTCGTAGCCGCGACACTCCCCTCTCTTGTCGGTCTCTATATCGAGATCGAGCCCATAGGCCAAAAGCCCCTTCATCGCGGTCGCCCAAGGTGAATAGAGCTCGATGGTCCCGTCTTCATTCGGCCAGATTCCGACACCTTCACGTTTCTGCGGGTACAAGCGCTTGGCTTCAGCCAGCAGATCGCGAAACGCAGAGGAACTCCGCGGACCGATAATCTTGAAGGTGACGTGATGTTGCAACGTGGGATCGAGCTGCACCAGTTTCGGTTTGTCCGCGGTCACCAGGCAGCCGTCGTGGACGTTCCGGCCCTGTTCTTTGCACACGATGGCCTGCGAGAGCGAGGTCAACGTCGCCAGGAATCCCTGGTGCAACGCTTCGTCCGGTAGCCACACTACCGCAATGCTGTCAGCCTGCTCTCCTGTCACACCGCAGAGACGCGTCTTGCGCTGTCGATACCATTCGTAAGGAAGCGCAGGTATGGCACCGCTCGAGTCCCACTCAAGAAAGGACAGATTACCTTCGTCTTCCGGCACGTAGCACCCGACGTTAAGCGCTGCCCCGAGGGCATAGCGATCGCGGATGCGGGATTCGCTACTTTCCACATATGGCCCTCCAGCGGTGGCCACAAGGAGGACGTTGATGCTGTGGCCCTCATTCACACGCTCCTCGATGGATGTCCGAATCGGCCTCACCCGCTCGTACAGGGAGCGCCCGGTTTTTTTCTCGGGAGAGGACTTGGATTCCTTAAGCGCGCGATGCACCGCTTCCAGCGGATCTTCCCAAAGCCGCGCCCGGACCAGTTGGTCACCGGTGGTCTGCTTCATTTCCAAGCCAGTTCCGACCGGGCGCGAGCTGCGTAAGGGCTCCTTCACTAACAACACGCCCGCGAGCGCGAGCGCAAGCGTGAGCGCGCCTGCAATGGCCAGCTTGGATTCACCGTGTATTTTCGCCATGGTACTTGCTTTCTAAGCCGGACAGCCCCGCCACTCTACACCAGAAGCCGTGGTGGACTGCAAGCTAGACCCGGGCAGTGAGGGGACTGATCGATTGGAAGTCAGGCTACGACGAGCAACTTACAGCTAAATGCTTGCCCCAGTTGGGAGGAGGAGCCGCGTACGCCTCCATTCCAGGCTGATCGCTGTAAGGATAATGCACCAGGGTGAGGAGACGATCGATCTCGGAGAAATCCTTCTGTTGCGCCTTCTCGATCGCGATCTGGACGAGGTAGTTGCGCAGAACATACTTGGGATTGATCTGGTTCATGCGCTCGCGCCGTTCAGCGTCGGTGCCGGTCTGTTCGCGAAGGCGAGCCCGGTACCGAGCAGCCCAACCGTCGAACGAATCACGATCCACAAAATAGTCGCGCAAGCCTTCATTAATCTTCCCCGACTCTGAGCGAAACTCGCCCAACGCTCGGAAGACATTCGTGTAGTCCACCTGGCTTTGAGCCATAAGAAGCAGCAGATCGTTGACTAGCGATTCATCCTCTAACCGCGAATCTTGGAGACCCAACTTAAGTCGCATGAGCTCCAGGTACCGATCTTGATGGATCGGGGTATAGCGGTCGAGCGCCGCTTTCAATTCCTCCTTGGCCACCAGCGGCAACAGCGCCTGTGCGAGGCAACTCAGATTCCACAATCCGATGAAGGGCTGCTGGTTAAACGCATATCGCCCGTTGTGATCGGAGTGGTTGCAGATGAAGCCCGGATCGTAATCGTCCATAAAGCCGAACGGACCATAGTCGAGGGTGATGCCGTGGATCGACATGTTGTCCGTGTTCATCACCCCGTGCGCCCAGCCGACCGCTTGCCATTGGGCGATCAGCTTCGCGGTCCGTTCCACAACCTCGCAGAAGAAGCGCGCATATTTGTCTGTCGCTTCGACGAGATGAGGATAATGATTCGTGATGACATAGTCGGCGAGTACTTTGAGGTGTTCGTATTGTTTCCGATAGTAGAAGATCTCGAACGTGCCGAAGCGTACGTGGGACGGGGCCATGCGCACCAGCAACGCGCCCGTTTCGACCTGCTCACGATAGACCTTCTCTTGGCTTCCGATGATGCAGAGCGCGCGCGTCGTCGGAATGCCGAGACCGTGCATCGCTTCAGAGCAAAGATACTCTCGGATCGTCGAGCGCAGCACGGCGCGCCCGTCGCCATCACGGGAGAAGGGTGTCATCCCAGCCCCTTTGAGATGCAAATCCCATTTTTCTCCACGCTCGTTTTTCACCTCCCCCAAGAGAATTGCGCGGCCGTCCCCCAGCTGCGGTACGTAGACGCCAAATTGATGGCCGGCATAGATCATCGCGAGCGGAGCCATGCCGGGAACAAGCAAGCTCCCGCCGAACGCCCCGGAAAACTCCGGTCGCTTGGCTTCATTCGGATCGAGGTCGACCAGTTCCGCGGCGACGGGATTGAAACTGACGAGATGCGGAGGCTCGGAAAACGGCGTCGGATCCAGCTTCGCGTAAAACGCCTCCGGTAGCCGCGCGTACGTGTTGTCGAAGGAGAGTGTTTCCAGCGATCGATTGGCCATAGGTCAAGCATGCCAGGGCTAGCGAGCCGCTTTCAAGCGGGAGGAAACTTTGAGCACGGCCATTTCTTTCTGCCTAAGACCTCGTTGCGACACTTCTTGAACCCTTCAACAAGTTTTCCCATGCGGGACGCCTACCGAAAGCTCGAGTCCAGATCCCTTTCCAGCGCGAAAACAATGACGCGTTCCCCGATTTGGGCGTCGATGTCAGTGAAGAGAGCCGTGGCTTTGAGGCCGGTGATGTCGCTGATTTGCTCACACAGCTTGTCGCGACCCTGCGCGATGAGATTCTGCCGTAGCCGCTTGACCATATCGATGCCGTCCGCTGTCTTCGCCAACTGCCGTTCTGCAGGAGTCAACACACCCTTCAGACGAATGAGCACCAGATCACGCACGATAAATGCCTTGACGTCGTCAGGCCCACGTCCCATGAACTCTTGCTCGAACTTAATAATGGCCGTTCGAATGGCAGCTTCGATTTCGCCTTTGGTTCGTCCGTTCATCGTGTTGTCTACAAGCTCCAATGAGGCAGAGGGATTATAAGTGTGCCGGAACTGCCGGAACAAGCCAGAAGATGAGTCTTTTGGAGCCATCGCTGTAACGAAACTGGGGCGAAAGGCCTAGGGCTGAGCAAGATTCGGGGTTATGTTTCATGATCGCTCTTGACTTGAATCCAACATCGTATTACTTACTGCCTTGTCGATTGATCGTATCGTAGTGCCTCCTGTCCGAATTCGTGATGCCTGGGATGGGCGGAGCTACTCGAGCCCGATCACGAACGGTAGTAGGGTGATCGGCCCTTCATGGAAAAGGCCGACCGCAGTACAAGCCAACCAGTTTCATTCTGGACCTCGATCCAGGAAACCGGTTGGCTTTCGTTTTTTTATGTGGTCATGAGGTGCTGATGTCGGCCGTGCTACTTGTCCCGCTGTTTCCGCTGTTGGCCTCGCTCATCATCGTAGTCGGCACGGACAAAACGCGATACGCGCGCGCGAAGATTGCCGTCTGGCCGATTGGCGCGGCCTTCTGTGGTGCCATCGCCACGCTCTATGTCGTCGCGACACAGGGCCCGATCAGCATTCGGTTTTACGACCCTTCGTCGCTGGCCTCCATCGCTTTTCCCATCGGCCTTCACATCGACCGGCTAAGTGCGGTCATGATGGTCCTGATCTCGGCGGTCGGCACCATCATCTACACCTATTCCGTTGGGTACATGTACCAGGATCCGCACGAACCCCGGTATCTCGTCCTTATTGGGTTCACAACCTTCGTGCTGCTTTGTATGGTCTCCAGCAGCAACCTCATGATGCTCTTCATCTTCTGGCAATTCCTGAGTTACCTGCTCTATGTGCTGGCCCACAATCATGCGCACGCGCTGACGTTGGAAGGCGCCTTTCGAACGTTTACGCTCCTGCGCGTCGGCGACGTTGCATTTCTCTCCGGCATTGTTCTGGCCCACTCGCTCTATGGCACGTTGGAATTCCAGGCGCTATTCGCCAAGGCGGCAGACACGTCGATCGTCCTCTCTCCTTTGCCTGGCATTGAAATCAGTGGCCCGACCGCCGTCACGCTGCTGCTGTTCATCGGCGGGATGAGCAAGTCGGCACAGTTTCCGATCCACATCTGGCTGCCCCGTTCCCTCTACGCTCCGACACCGGTGCATGCGCTGTTGCATGCGGGCATCATCAACGCCGGCGGGTTTTTGATCAATCGACTGGCTCCGCTCTTCGGTCTTAGCTCAACCACCCTCCATGTCGCTTTTGTGGTCGGGACGATGACCGCCATTCTCGGCGCCACCATGATGTTGGCGCAGAACGACATCAAAAAGACGCTCGGCTTTTCCACGATCGGGCAGATGGGCTACATGATCATGGAATGTGGATTGGGGGCGTTCTCGCTTGCCGTGTTCCATCTGATCGCCCACGGCCTCTTCAAGGCCACCGTGTTCCTGAACTGCGGCAACGTCATCCATAAAGCCCGGCAAGAACCCCATTTCCCCCATGCGGACCATCAGGAGGAGGGAGAGTCCTTCTCTCGCCTCACTTGGTTGACCGGGTTCGTGACGACTCTCTTCATTCCCCTGTTGATCCTGCTCGTCACGCACGGCGTGCTGCGCATCTCGCTGCTCGAATCGCAAGGCACTGTGATCTTCCTCTTCTTCATTTGGATCACTTCGTCGCAAGCCATCTTGACGCTCACACGCCTGCGCGCTGTGGCGTCCTGGAAAGTGTCGGCCGCGATGTTGTTGACGCTTCTGTTCGTCGTGTTTGTCTATCTCTTTGCCGTTGTCTCGTTTACCGCGTTCCTGTACCCCGATCCGGAAGAAGTCGCGTCCTACTTCCAGGCCGCGGCGCTTCCCAACTGGCTCTTTGACGTGATGATCGTCATGGCTACATTGATGACGATCTCCGGCTGGATCTATCTCTATATGCGCGCCCACGGCCGGACGATGTGGATGCCGACGTGGATCGAAGGCGTCAGAATTCGACTGTATGTGGTGTTCATAAATCGGCTCTACACGGACGAAATCTATGAGCTACTCGGCAAGAGCCTCATGAGGGTCCTCCATCGTTTCGACAAAAGCGCGCAAGGATGGTCGCAATGATCGATGCTACGACCGCTCCGTTGCTGCTGGCTGGCGTTCCTCTTCTGGGTGCAGCGTTCAGCTTCGTGGCCGGGACGAAACCGGGCCATCTCAGGAGTTGGTCGGTTATTGTATCCATCATCAGCCTGGCTGCTGCTGCTGGGTTGTCGAGATACCTCGCGACACCACCAGAAGGCTGGTTGCTGGTTTATCTTCTGCCCGTTGCTGCCTCTGCGTCTCTTCTGGGACAGCCGGTTCATCAAACCCATCGACCATCTTGGCTCTTGACCCTCGTGTTACTTGGGTTGGGCTTGGGTATCCTCACGAGTCAGAACCTGCTCGGCCAGATGTGTCTGCTGCTGTTGGTGAGCCTGACTGCTGCGCTGCTCTATCGCCACCATACTCAATTGTGGCCGATCTCCTGGTGGGGCATCGGCACCTACGGGCTTGCCGCCTTGTCCGTCGGGATCTCCGTCGTGGCTGGTCTGCCTTTTTCTTCATTCACGTCCTTACTGGCCTGCGCTATCTTGCTTCCTCTCGTGCCGTTTCATGATGGCTACGTCACCGCGCTCACTCGACTGCCCGGCAGCTTGCCTTCCTTCATCGTGTTGCTCTTCCCCGCGATTGGACTGCACGGGTTGGCATCCGTCATGTCGACGGTTCCGGACACCGTCGCTTGGACTGTGAGCCTCTTCGCCCTGGTGGGAACGCTGTATGGTGCCACTAAAGCGTTGGCGCAATCACGAGCCCGACTGCTGATGTCGTACGGCAGCCTGTCCTTGTACTCGATGCTCTGGTGGTTTGTGGCTACGAACCGTGCCACGACGACACGTGCGGCGATCTTCGTCGGTGCCGTCGGTCTCGCCACCAGCGGACTACTGCTCGCCTGGCAGGTGATCCGCACGCGGTATGGCGACGACGTCGATCCGCAGTCGATCAGCGGGTTGGCTGCGACCATGCCGCGCTACGCCGTTCTCGCCTCGCTCCTCGCATTGGCTGCGATGGGTCTGCCGCCCTTCGGGCTCTTTGCCGGGTTCATGGGTCTGCTCCTGTCGTCCGCTGTTCTCTACTCGCTCGCGATTCTCATCATGGTGGCCGCCTGGCTCGCCGCCTCCTGGTATATCATGGGTATGGTGCAGCAGTGGCTCTTCGGTACCACACGCTCCGACTTACGTTACACCGATCTGCTCCATAGCGAATTGGCTTCGCTGGCGATGCTCGTTGTCGTGTTACTCGCGTTGGGAGTGATCCCGGCCACCTTCTTCGGATCCGACTCAATTGTGACGGCAAGCAGCGTCATCACGGGATCGTTCTCATGGAACAAGTAGAGAACAGGCCCGACATCGAAACGAGACGGATGGAGTTGCGGGGGATCGTCCACCTCGCAGGCGAAGTCATCGCGCAGTACTGGCCGATGCGGACTTTCGTGCACCACAACCCGCTCCATAGTCTCGAGTATCTTCCGTTCGAAGAGACCGTCCGGAGGGGCGAACAATTCCTGGGAGGCAATGGCTACCTGCCCAGCCATCAATATCGCGTCTACCTCAAGTCCGGTAGAATTCAGTCCCAGGATCTCGACAACGTCTTGAAGCCGATCGTCCAAGACAAGCACGTGGTCATCGGATCGCGCAGGGTTACGCATGCTGAGGTGTTGCGAGCTTGTCTAGCCGAGGGATTATGCGAACCGCTCGTAGAGCCGCTCGACGCGGAACTGCCAGATCCCTCACAGGAACTGATTGACAAGCTTGCGGGAAAGCTGACGGGCGTCCTCAGAACGCGAGACTTGCGCGAGCGGATCAGCCAAATTGTGGAAGGCGACGAGGCGGCTCTGGGCCGCTGGATCACCCTTTCGCACTGGTGCGACGACACGTTCGGCACGCAGGTCGTTCGGCAGATCAACGATCAATTGATCAAATGGTGCGAGGCATTCCTCGACGAAGACCATGCGGCCTGGCCCATGCCGGAGCGGGAGAGGGGACTCTACGGGGCCTGGAAGGCGATCGCGGCGCACGAATGGTCGCCCAGCGGAATCAAAGACAGCGGCAGAAAGATCGCGCAGCTTCCGGACTATCCCGAAGACGCGCTCCTTGAGAGTCTCGACGCGCTCGGGATTCCGGCAGCACTTCGACAGGATTATCTGTCTCTACAGTTGACCGCGTTGCCCGGTTGGGCCGGCTTCATCAAGTGGCGCGGGGAGGAACAGAATTATCCCTGGCAGCGGGTCTATCCGGCCAGCCTCGTGAAGTTTCTGGCAATCCGTCTCTGGTATGCGCGCGAGTTGGTCCAGAAGACTTGCCGCGAACAGCTTGGCATTGATGGCCGCTACGATGCCGTGACGTCCTACATGCGGAACTGTCCGGAAGAATATTATCTGAGACGGCAGCGAGTCGCCGGTCGACTGCCAGCCCTGTATGCCGAAGAAGTGGATCGACTGCAGCATCAAAAGCGGAATGGGTGGGGCAGCATGATAGATCGGTACAAGACGGAAGTCGTTCCACGCCAGCAAGCGGCAGCCAGGCGAGATATGGCCAGAAGACTTTTGACGTTGGCTCAATCGTTCGACATCGATCCAATAGTGCTCGCTGAAAGCGCTCACACCGATCTGAGGCAACTGATCGAGTGGATGGAGGCCTTCCCTGCATCGGATCATGGACCGTTGTGGCTCAAGGCGTTTGAGGCCGGTTATCAGGAACGCCTGCTGGGCCAGATTAGGAACTCGTCTCAGCATCCGACAGCAGACGGCAATCCGTCGCCTCCAATCCGCCCCTATTCACAATCGGTCTACTGCATTGACGTACGATCCGAGCCATTCCGCCGACATCTCGAATCCACCGGAGCACATGAGACGTTCGGCTTCGCTGGGTTCTTCGCCGCGTTCATTCGCTACCGGGCATGGGGCAAGGAACATGACACCGAACAGTTCCCGGTTATCATGCGCGCAAAGAACGAAGTACGGGAAATCCCCCGGAGTTATCTTGACCATATGGTCTCCCGGCACGAGATTCGGACCAAGTGGGTCCATGCAGGTCACACGCTCCTGCATGACCTGAAAGAAAACGTCGTAACGCCTTACGTCATGGTGGAATCACTAGGCTGGTTCTACGGGCTCCCCATTTTCGGCAAAACATTGGTGCCCACCCTCTACCGACGCTGGACCGCCTGGTTGCGGTGCTTGTTCGTGCCATCGATTGCCACGACGCTCACCGTCGACAAGCTCGCGCCAGCAGAAACCGCGGAGATGCTGGCCGCAGAGCAACAGGGCCTCGTCAGGAAGGCGCTGCAGGAACGGATCGGGCTGCACAGCTCCCGCATCACGCCCACGCTGGTTGAGGCCTTGCGACAACGAGCGCTGAACGGGCAAGGAGACACGGAACCGTCATTACGCGAAGCGGCCGATCGAGCAGGCCTCTCGACCGACACGCTGAACAGCCTCGTCGAGACGTTGCGCCGCCACTACGACCTCAACGCCCGTTCGACCTCGCGGCAGAAAGAACGCATCACGCGTACCGGGTTCACGCTTGAAGAACAGGCGCTCACGGTGGACACGGCTTTGCGCATGATGGGAATGACGAAGAACTTCGCGCGGCTTGTCCTGTTCTGTGCCCACGGCAGCACATCTGACAACAATCCTTACGAATCGGCTCTCGATTGCGGCGCCTGCGGTGGCAATGAGGGCAAGCCCAACGCTCGCGTCCTTGCTATGATGGCGAACAATCAGAAAGTGAGACAACGACTCACCAAGACAGGCATTAAGATTCCGCTCGATACACACTTTCTCGCCGGCCAAATGGACACGACGACCGACGAGGTTCAACTCTTCGACTTGGAAGACGTCCCCCCGACGCATCGCGCCGATTTGGCCCGCCTGCAGGAAGACCTGAAAAAAGCCTCGGCACTCACCAGCCGGGAACGCTGCGTGCGGTTTCCCGACACCCAGCAGGCTCTCGAAGAGCGAAAGGCCACAGCCCATGTCCGACGACGGAGCGTGGATTGGAGCCAAGTCAGACCGGAGTGGGGTCTTTCCGGCAATACGGCGTTCTTGATCGGACGCCGCGAGCTGACGAAGGGACTCGACCTGGGAGGCCGTGTCTTTTTGCATTCCTACGACTATCGGGAAGATCCGAGCAATCGTCTCCTCGAAGTCCTGTTGACCGGTCCGCAAGTCGTGGGGCAGTGGATCAACATGGAACATTATTTCTCCACCGTCGATAACCAGGTGTACGGGAGTGGGAGCAAGATTTACCACAACGTGGTGGGACGGCTCGGCGTCATGTCGGGACCCTGGAGCGATCTCCGGCTTGGATTGGCCAGGCAAACCGTCATGAACGCTGATGTGCCGTACCACGAACCGATGCGGTTGCTGACCATCATCGAGGCGCCGCGTGAACGGATCGAGAAGCTGATCGCTCGGCACGAGCTGTTACGGCACCATTATCAGAATGAGTGGGTCCACCTTGTCGCCCTCGACCCCGAAGAGCAGGTATGGTATCGGTATCGCCCGAGCGGAGCGTGGAGCATCATCGAGAATCCGTCATAACCGTCGAGCCGGGAAAGGAGTCCGTTGATGGGTTTGACATTGCATCCGATGAAGGAAATTCGCGTAATCGTGGCAGGAGAACAGCGGGCGTTCGTCACTGACTTGCTGGACCGGGTCAACGCCACCGGCTACACCATCATCGGGAACGTGTCCGGCAAGGGTCACCATGGCGTTCGCGAGGCCCACTTCATGTTCAGCGAGCAGGAAAGTCTCGAGATGATCATGACGGTCGTGCCGGAAGAGAAAGTCGAGCCGATTTTGGCTGGCCTGCGACCGCTGTTCGAACGGCACTCTGGCGTCATGTTCGTGGCCGATGTGGCCGTCAGCCGGCAGGAATACTTCGGCAAGATAGGCAAAGGGGCCTGAGCAACGATCATCGACGGCGCTCCGATCCGCCCTTGTCTTGACAACCAGAACAAGTCTAGAATGAAGCGCTCTTCGCGGGACTAACACGGAGGCTTTATGAAGGGTCTACGGTTTGAACGTATCGGCCAGGATCGTTACTACAATGTGGTCTTCCACATGGGCAGCACCTACGTGCCGGTGAGCGACGACACCGTGGAAGAACTGAAGGCCCAGAGCCTCCTGCCACCCGAGCGGTTCCTCGATCTACTCATCGATCGGATCGGGTATTCGTCCTACCTCAAGGATCAGATTCGCACCGAACTGAAATCGTCGGGCGATCCGGTGACGCAGATTACCGTTCTGCAGGGAGCGATCAGGGAACTATAGTTCCATTCTTGCCAGGTTCTGTTCAACCACTGCCCAAGTAGACGGTTGCTCTTGCCATATCCACTTTAAGTGTGCGGGATTTGGTTCTTCCACCGCACGCCTCAAGAGACACCGCATTCAAAATGGTCCTTCCGGGCTTGCTCGTTCGCTCCCTCTCAAAGGGTAGCCTGGATCGGTCCCATCGTGCGCGCATCGAACAAGCTTGCTCTCTCGTCTCTTTCCCAGGGCGTGGGACTGATTGATCTCCTACTGCGCGCATGCACCGAGCACCATTTTCTCTTATGCTCTCCACTCCCAACCCCAACGGGATGGTTGGGCTCGCTGCGACTTGCGAGGGGTTGCATGGTTCTGTTGCTGCGGTCGCCGGAGGCGATGGCGAGCCTGTCCGATGTTCCGTTCGGACGAAGTTTTGGACGGAACGAGTTGCGCAGCCAAGCGGTGATAGAACCATGCGGCCTAACCCATCGCCGGAGCAGCAGCCCACCATCCCTTACGTATCCCACGTCCCGCCTTCTTTATAGAGATTATTCATGATCTCATTCTTCTTTTGCGGGTCTCGCTCGTACTTGATGGCCTTGGTGTAGTTCTCGATCGCCAATTGCACCTTGCCGCGGCTCGCATAGACCTTGGCCACGCCGAGATAGGCTCTCGCATCCTCGGGATCGGCCTTCAGGGCTCGATTAAAGCTTTCCATCGCCTCTTCCCGCTGACCGCGGTCGAAGAGCATCCAGCCGATCGCTGAGTGGGCCGACGCGAGGTCCGGGTTGACCTGGACCGCCGCTCGGTATTCCTTCATCGCCAAATCTGGGCGGTTCTTATTCTCGTACAAGCCGCCGAGAGCGAAGCGGACATCGCCATCGTTCGGGTTCAGACGCAGCGCTTCTTGGTATTCCGAGAGTGCGGCCTGCGTTTTTCCCTGCTCCGCGAGGGCACAGGCCAGGTTCGCATGAGCGACCGCATCGTTTGGGTTGAGCTTGATCACTTCGCGGTACTGCGGAATCGCCATCTCCAACCGCCCCTGCTCTTGATAGGCCACGCCCAAGTTGGTTCGCGCGGGCACGTAGGCGGGATCAAGACGAACGGCTTCGCGATATTCTTTGATCGCCATTTCAAGATGATTCGCCCGCTCATGGATCTGCGCGAGAAAGTAATGGGGATAGGCCGATTGGGGCGCGAGCTTGGCAGCTTCTTTGTACGATTGGATCGACTGTTCGGATTCTCCTGACTGAGACAAGAAAAGGCCCATCACGAGATGGGCATAGGCCTGCTCCCCCGCGCGCGCGACGAATTCTTGGACCCATACCCTGACCTGGGCGATGTCCTCGGTCTCTTGAAGACAGTGCGCGTGCGTCTTCCAGGCCTCGGCAAACTGTCCCCGGATCAGCTGCACCACGTTGCGAGCGAAATGCGGCCGCGGATCTTTGGTCATCCCCGCACGCAGATGGCGTGCCCAGGCAAGCGCCTCTTGCTCAGCCGCATCCCATCGTCCCTCGACCAGGGCCGATTCACATTGTGCTTGATAGTCAGGCATGGAACGGGGCCGCTGCCGGTTACCTCGTGAGGGTATCTTCGATGTCCGGTGAGGTCGCCTGGATGCGATCGCCCAGTGCGGGATAGCGCGCGGTAAGTTTCTGCTTCATTAGCCAGGCAATGGTCCGGTACGACCAGTGACCCTTCACACCGGAGCGGAGCCTGGCGATGTACTCAGCTTCGGCATAATCCATCTTGAAGAGGCAACGGACCTTGAACCCGAAGGGAATGGCGTAGAGCGATCCCTCCGCGCTGGATTTCCTGAGTTGCTCGATGTCCGCCCGCACAGCGTCCATCGCTTGGCGATACTCCCGATCCAATCCCGCTTTCATGAGCGGCGGCGGCACATCATAGCCATGAACCGTCGTGAAGTTCTGCTGGACCTGCTGGCAGCGCCGATGCCGGTGCAGATCGCGCCAGCCCCCGATGTCCATCAACACATCGAACGTGAAGGCATAGCCGCTGCGAAACTCTTTGACGAGTTCGTCATACGGCCCTCTGGTGCTCAGCGCCACGTCGATGGTTTCTTGCTTCTGCTTCTCCGTCCAGTTCCGGACCACCGCGAGGACCTTGCGATATGGAGCGTGGGACACGCGGTAGAGTAACGTCGTGGCAACTTCGTCCAACGCGTCGTGCGGGTCAATCAGGTCCACTGGCTCAGGCTCCCCCCAATTCGTCGCTTGCTCTAAGCCGCTTCCCTTCAGCGCGTTTTTCGCATACCTGGCGAGGTCCTGATAGACCCTGGATTGATATTCGTTCGGTTTTGCATGGCGCGCGAGAGTCGGCGCCAGGGGTTCGTTCGTGCCGGCTGCCTGGCCGTTCAGTTCCCCCCAGAGGTTCACGGGCGGGCGCTGGCAGGCATCCTTGAGGTCCTCGCCGATCATGCGGAGTTCGGGGAGTTGCGACGAAAGCAGTCTCGTGATCTGCTTTTCCAACGTTCGGATACTCACGACCTGTCCCACGTTCGTCTTGGCCGCAAGCGGCAACAGGTATCTCGTGACGTCGAACGCGCGCGCGGCGATCGTGCGTTGGTAATCGCCGGGCTTCATTGCTTCAGGGCGAGGCTCCTGCTCTGTGAGAAATTGAGTTAATGGTTGATGCAAGAGACGATAGGCTTCGGCCAGGCTCCGGAGGATGCCATGGTACGTTCCTTCCGTTTCGGATCCGCGAAGGCTGTCGGGGATATACCACGCGCCCGAGGCAAAATTTTGATAGCGGCTTGATTTCGCCTGCCCATCCCACAACGGTTCATCCTCGAGGCGAATCGCTGCCAGTTCAGAAATGTCTTCGAAACAGATGATCACGTGGCCGAGATCTGCGATCGACGCATGTCCGTAGTCAAAGTAGAACTGCTCCCAGAATTTTTCTGAGGAATGGCCATGCACCCAACG
>UEXT01000505.1_pt1 | contig 25023 bp, 27 predicted proteins | sample 4301081 | NCBI WGS metagenome assembly UEXT01 (sample SAMEA4773177, study PRJEB27434) | metagenome | biome: 2259; feature: agricultural soil; material: soil | place: USA | collected 2014-09 | depth 0.25 m
CCCAGACCTTTCGACGACCAGGACTGGAGCAGACGGTGTTATTTTGAGAGAGGATTGATCACCGATGAAACACAATCCGGGATTTCTCAAATTGGTCGATGAGGTACGGAAGCGGGTAAAAGAATGTACGGTTGCGGACGCGAAAGCAAGACTCGATTGTGGGGAGCCGCTCCATTTTCTTGATGTGCGCGAGGACCATGAATTCGCCAAGGACCATGCGAAGGGTGCACGACACCTTGGTAAAGGCATACTCGAGCGGGATATCGAGACGGTTGTGCCGGATAAACAGGCCGCGATTGTGCTCTATTGTGGAGGAGGGTATCGGTCGGCTCTGGCGGCAGATGCCCTCCGGCAGATGGGATATACGAATGTGGTCTCGATGGATGGTGGAATGACGGCTTGGCGAGACGCGGGGTATCCTTTGGAAAAATGAACTGGGACCTTCGAGGCGAGGTCCCAGTGAGAGATCCTAGGCAGGCTACTTGTTGACCCGGTCGAACTCTTTGATGACTTGGTCGGTGAGATCGATGGTGTCCTTGTTGTAGATGACGATTTTGACCGTCTGTTCACTACCCTTGTCTACCACGATGGAAAATCCCCCCTTTTCCGCCACCGTCTGGGTGGCCGAGGCGATTCTCTTCATATAGTCGTCGACAAGCTCCTTCTGTTTGGCTTGGAGTTCCTGGTTAAATTCCTGCGCGCGTTTTTGGTACTCCTGAATTTTTCCCCTGAACTGCGTTTCCTTGTCTTTTTTTTCAGATTCGCTCAGCTTCGCAACTTGGTCCTTCAGTTGTTTCTCTGTATTGCGCAGATCTTCCTCATCGCGCGATAACAGCTTTTGTCTTGTTGAAACATAATCTTTCAACCCATCAAGTGCCTTCCTGCCAGCTTTGGATTTTTCCAGCACAGCCTGGGGATCGATCACGCCCATCTTGAAGGCCTCAGCTGCCTGTGTGAACGAGACGTCTCCGATGATGATGGCGCCGGCCAATGCCAGGAATAAAATCGTCCGGCCCGCTAGGGCTCCGGTTGTGTGCATGACATGTGCTCCTTTTATGGTAAACAGCGGGGGTTGTAAATGTGAGCGAGAATAACCGGGCATCTGGGCTCTGTCAAGAGAGGAACTGCTAAATGAAATACCGGCTGGTATCGAACTTGTGTTCGATATTGTCAATAAGGCGGATGATACTGTGGCGATAGTTACCTGTGTCGTCCGTTTCTGTAAGGTCGAGTTCGGGACCATTGTCGAGAGAGGCTCCTTGGGGGTCGGTGATAACTTTGACGAGAGGTCTTTCGGCGTTGACTTTGTCCTCGGCTGGCTTCAACACAACGGCCAGTTCTTCAGTGTCCAGCATGACCAGGCTTCCAATGGGGATGAACCCCACACAATTGACGAACAGCTTCATCAGCACCGCGTCAAAGGCTTGTCCGCTCTTAGCAAACATCATCTTCAGGACGTTCGGCGGTGACATGGGCTCTCGACGGTAAACCCGGGAGGATGTCATTGCATCATAGCAGTCAGCGATCGTCACGATTCGACTCGTCAGGCTTTGCGTCCACGGAATCGCCAGTTTAGGATAGCCGGAGAAGTCGTAGTTCATATGATGCTCAAATGATGCGGCGGCCATTCGTGCTGGCACATTGCCGAGACCGCGCAATCGAATGAGAGTCAGCACGCCTTCTGTTGGATGTGTCCGCATGAGATCCCACTCTTCTTTTGTAAACTCGCCAGGTTTATTCAAGATGTCGAGCGAGATCGCGCACTTCCCGACATCATGGAATAATGCAGCTAACCCCAAGTCGGCGAGGTGGACTTTGGGATATCCAGCTCGATTTCCCAGCGCCATAGAGAGAAGCGCGACGTTGACCGAGTGATTGTGAGTATATTGATCGTGGCAGCGTAAATTGGTGAGTCCGAGCAACGTGGACTGGTCCTGCATCATCAGGTTGACGATGTTCTGGATCGCTCGTTTCGCCTGCTTGAAGTTCACCGATCCTCCGTCGCGAGTCGCCTGCGTGAGAGTTCCCACAGAGTGAACCGCTAACGTATAGCCCTGTTTGGCACTGGCCTTCCGCCTGAGTTTTTCATCCTGCTCGGAGGCGGCATCACGGCGGATGATCAAATCTCGCGGTTCTTCCAGGGTAATACCCACCACTTCGCGTGCTTTCATTTGAGTGCGGAAGTCGTCCAGCGTTTTCGTGGTTGGATCAAGGCTGACAAAAAGGTAAGCGAATTCGCGAAGATCGTTTGAGGAAGTCGAAGGCGCAAAGGAAACGCTGCCAATTCTCCATGCGTGCAATGCATCGATGACACTCGTGGCGATCGCCATTTGCTGAGCGTTGATTTTCAGGTGCTGGTTGCCCAGGAACAAGAAGTCGTTTTGAAGCTTCAAGGAGATCGGTTTGTCGTGGGCGAGCGTCTTGATCAGAGTCAGCATGGCCTCCACAGGCTTGTCGAGCGCGGCATTGGTCTGCCCATGGATGCGAGAGGTTTTCAACAGGACGTTGAGCTGGGTGATGAGCTGGACGCCCAGCATGACCATCTGCTGGTCCAGTATGTCCCCCGCCTCGGATCCTTGCGCGATCTTGTGAGTGAGCGATTTTTCATGAGTGAGAATCGGCTGGATTGTTTCATCCGCTTTCTCTGTTTGTGCAGCTGTTGGATTCGTGGGCGAGGTACTCATGAGATCAATTCTTACTTTGGAACGCGGTGACAGCCGGCTTCGCAGTTCGTTGTTTCTCTGCCTGCGCCAACGCCGCTGCACAGGCCTGTCGTACGGCCGACCCGGCCTTCTTCTGGCCAAGTTCCAGCGCTGCAATGGCCGAGGGTGTAGCGAGCTTACCGAGCGACTCGGCAGCCAGGATCGCGAGGTCTTCCCTTTTCTTCCGGTTTGTCCAAGACCAATCCGTCAAGAGGTTCTGCCAAAACGGAACGGCTTCATCGCCTGAAGTCGATCGAATGGCTTGAAATACGGCGCGTCGCTCGCTCGGATTCCGATCACAGAATTCATCACCCGATACAATCGACGTCCACGCTGTAAAGGATGCCGTGTATTTCCCGGATATCAACAATTTTAGCGCGGCCAATCGGACAGACTCATCCGCATCGTTCGCGAAGGCGATTAGCTTTGTCCCATTGCCGCTGGGACGGAGCATTCCCAGCGTGCGTACTGCATCCTTACGAACCAGGGCGTCAGGGTGTCGTACGACCTTCTCGACTGCTTCCGCGAAACGAGGGTCGTTCCATCGAATAAGAATCGCAAGGAGATTGCGCACATAGGCCGGGCGATGGTCGGACAAGCCGCGCAAAATTTGTTCGGGCTGGTCCTTCGCAAGATCGACAAGCACCTCTGCCACGAGTGTCTGAAAACCGGGGGATGCGAGACCGGCCAGGAGCGAGCACAGAGCGGGGACGGCCGTTGGTTGCATCATTAAAAGAATGGTGGAGAGACCTTCCGTATTCGCCTTTTGAGTGCCATTCAGATACGATTCGATCATTTTGATCCGATCGGGATGCCCCAATCCCTCAAAGAGTGCATTGAGCTGTTGACGATGGCGATCCGTCAAATCGGGGCGGACTTCTCCGGCTTCATGCAGCAAGGTCAAGACGTTTTCGAGCAGCTTCCACTGTCCTTGGCTGATGAGGGAACCAAGGACATCATTCCACAGATCGAACTGTTTACTTAACCGGTCCGGTTCTGTTTCAGAAGCCAGGATGGCAGTCAAAATGTCCAGAACATAGAGGGAGCTGTCACGTGTGTTTTCTGCTTCGATTTCTAGTGTCAGCTTCGCGAGTTCTTCTTCGGTGACCTCGTAGCCCGCGAGTCCGGACTGGAGCCGCCCTGCTTGTTGAGATCCGCCCCTCTGGGTCTTGGCGCCTCCCTGTTCCTGGCGCTGTTTAGCTCGCTCGCTATCGAGGAGATCGCGCAAGCTAGTCGTTGTCGCATTCATGAGCTCTGATTCAGGAAGCGAGAAAATATCACGATCGCCAGAGTCCTTGGCGATTTCCTCGGCGGTGACGAAGCTGATTGTGGAAAGATTCTTCGCCCAAAGACGAGTGACGATGTCCTCGTCATCGTCTTTCGAATCGGGGTCGCTCCAGAGTGCCTCGAGAAAAAAGGTCAAGTCTTCTTTAGTCAGTCCTTCGTAAAACGCCAGTTCTCGGATTCCGTCCGCGTATAATTTGAAGGCGATGTTTTCGTTGCTTGCGTCCTGCTCGCTACGGTAGACGACTTCCTCCCCGAAACGCAGTTCAGATCGTTGGACGAGAAACAACAACCTTGAATAGGTCGACAGGTGGGTTGTCAGTTCTTGATGAAGTTGTAGGAAAAAATTCTGTGCAACGGGGTTATTGATCCCATAGGTGCGACTGGATTTCGCAGTCTTGTCAAGCAATTTGAGGAGCTGTTTGACCGATGTGATTTCGGGATCCGCAGTTTCCTTGGCCGCGAAGGCGGAGGCCATGTCCTGCGCAGTTTTGAGATCTGGCATATTGTCAGTCGTACCGGGCGAGGCCTCTTTCGTCAAGAAAATCGGTGCTTTTAGGAGTCGGGTCTTCAGAGGAGATTCGTAGGTTGCTGCGACCGCCGTTCACTGATATACACAGGATCGCCATTTGTGAAGCTGCGCGGGCACATTTCGAGGGCGTGTGGCGAGGATAGACGGTTGTGAAGAGCATTTGGGAATGAGCATCGCGGCGAATAATCCTCTTGTCGTGTGTTTTGGCGACAGTCTTACCGCAGGATTTCAATTTCCTTCCTGTGACAATCCTTCCGGTGGTGAGACGCCTTATGGGGCGTTCCTTCAGGAGATGATCGGACCCTCGATACAGGTCGCCATTAGCGGGATCTGCGGCGAGTTGACGGGAGAAATGGTGATGCGCTTTCGACAGGATGTCCTCCGTCGTCAGCCAACCCATGTGATCATCCTGGGAGGAAGCAATGATCTGGGGTGGAACGCGCAGACACAGGACATCATGCGTAATCTCGTCAAGATGTATGAGCAGGCCAGAGCGGATCAGATCATCCCGGTTCCTGTTACGGTTCCATCCATCCGGGTCGAGGGGACTCAGGAGAGTCGGGAAGCCCAGCTCTGGTTTAGCGAGCACGTGGCGCGCCGGCGCCAGTTGAATGCACTGATTGTTCAGTATGCCGATTTACATCAGCTGCCGAGAGTCGATCTTTTTGAAGCGACAGTTGAACCAGTGACACAACAACTGGCCGCACTGTATTCCAACGACGGTTTGCATTTGTCCACGGTGGGATATCGGAAGTTCGCACAACTGGTGTACGAGCAGGTGTTCGCCTCAGGAAATTCTCTCCGGAAGGCAGGGGAGCCGACGTGACGATCCGTGACGTCACGGATCGGGAGTTCGATCAGATAGTTGCGCACGCGGGAAAACTTGTCCTTGTCGAGTTCTGGAAACCAGGGTGCGCGCACTGTCAGGCACTGATGCGCGTGTTGGAAGCGATGCAGAAGGAGTTGGCCGAGCAAGTGCTCCTGGTGAAGATGAACGTGGAAGAGAACTATCAGATTCCGGCCGAGCTGGAGGTGTCCTCTTTACCCGCACTCGCGCTCTATCACAACGGGTTGTTCCAGCGATTCATCGGTGGAATGGGCACACGAGCGGAGATATTGAAACAGTTACGGCTTGAGAAGAGAGATTAGGATTCGTGCAGCGTCGGCCTTCTCTTGTCGTGCCTCCGGCTCGTGCCGACGTCATAACGTCCGCCATGTGCGCCCGTCTTGCTGAATGAGGCGGTCTGCTTCGACCGGCCCCCATGTCCCGGCTTGATATTCCGGCAGCCATCGCAACCCCTGCTGTTGCCAGCCGTCGAGAATCTGTGTGATCCAAGCCCATGAGGCTTCAACGGCATCGCGCCGCATGAAGCGGGATGCGTCACCCGCCATGACATCCAATAACAATCGCTCATAAGCTTCCGGCGAGGGCCGGCCGAAGACCTCGCTGTACTGAAAGTCCATCTCAACCGGATGAGTCTGCTCACGCGTGCCAGGCACCCGCGACACGATGCGCAACGAAAGTCCCTCTTCCGGTTGGATGCGAAGCGCGAGTACGTTGGGAGGCTGAGGCTGGCGCGCGTTCGCGTTGAATAGGATTTGGGGAATGTCCTTGAACTGCACGGCGACTTCGCTTGCGCGGCGGGGCAGCGCCTTGCCGGTTCTAAGATAGAACGGCACGCCGGACCATCGCCAATTTTCCACGAAACACTTCACCGCCACATAGGTCTCGGTCGTAGAATTCGGGTTAATGCCCGGCTCTCGTCGATAACCGCGAGTCGGTTTTCCGTGTGCTGTTCCTTCGGTGTATTGGGCGCGAACCGTACAAAGCTCGACATCTTTCCCAACGATGGGACGGAGACAGCGAAGGACTTCCATCTTGGCATTGCGGACCACATTCGGATCGAGAGAATAGGGCGGTTCCATCGCGACGAGACAGAGGAGTTGGAGCAGGTGATTTTGCACCATGTCGCGCAGCGCGCCGGCCTCCTCGTAATAGGTCGCCCGTGACCCGACACCTTCGGTTTCGCTCACGGTGATTTGGACATGATCGATGTATTTATGGTTCCAAATCGGCTCGAAGATGCTATTGGCGAATCGAACCACCATCAGATTCTGAACCGTCTCTTTACCGAGGTAATGATCGATTCGAAAAATCTGTGACTCGTCGAAGACTTGACCGGTTACGGTGTTAATCTGCCGTGCGGAAGCCAGATCACGGCCGACCGGTTTTTCCACAATAATCCTGGTGTAGGGACTGTGATGGCCGTTGCGTGTCACAAGCCCGGTCCGGTTGAGTCCCTCGCAGACCGAAGTAAAGGAGCTCGGCGGGATGCTGAGATAAAAAATCCGATTGCCGGGAATCTGAAATTGCTGTTCGACGGAATCCGCTTTGGACTTCAAGGCGGCGAAGGTATTTGGGTCGTCGTTGTCGCCGGCTATGTAAAACAGATGGGCGGCAAATTCATTCCAGGTGGTCTCAACCAGTGCTTGGCGCGAGTGCGCCATGACGCCTTCACGAGCCATCGCACGAAACGCTTCATCGGTCATCGATTTACGCCCCAATCCTAGGACCGCATAACTCGATGGTAACAGTCCGTCCAGCAGCAAATTATAGAGGGCAGGTATCAGTCGACGACGAGCTAGATCGCCGGACCCGCCGAAAATGACCAGTGTGCAGGGCTCCACCGGAGGAAGAGCTTCGCGCGCCGGAGGTATGTCGATACGCGGTGTCGTTGGCATCACCACCCCATTCTAACGGGGGATCGGATCGCGGGCAATGGCCTTTTGCGACGCGCCCGGGTCAGATGCATCTGGCCCGATCCCACTGAACGGATCCGCCATGGGGACCCGAGGTGTGAACGGCCGGATGACGGAATCGTGCCGAAGAGAAACTCAACTGCGACGAGTAGCTCTCTTGCTATCGCGGCCAGGGGTCACCACTCACGAGTCAGCTTAATCGATCCGGGCTGGATTGGGCACGTCCTTGAACAAGAGGGGCACGAGATCACGGGCGCAGTTCAGCCGTTCCGCCAATGTCGAGGCAGTCAGAAATCGTCCGGCCAAGTCTCCGAGGACGGCGTCGCGGGAGGTGATGAATCGGGGGACGTCAACGGGAGCCGTTAACCACAAACCACGCAACAGGAAAAACGCGTTCACAAAATCGTCGAAGAACAACATCAACAGATAGTTCGCAGTTGCCGGCTTGTCGGCCATGTCCTGAGCCTTACCAAGCCAATGCAGACATCCCGCTTTCATTCGAATCTGCTCATTCATGCTTGTGGGGGGAGGACCTTGGCGGAATCGGGTGTTCGCTCGCTCTATCAGGTTGGCACCGATCCCGTCGTGGTCGTAAAGGATACGCCCTTTTCTCAGGAGCGGAGGAAGGCGAGGAGAGTAGGACAGTTCTTCTTCGACCTCCTTATGCCCTCGATACCGGATGTCGGCGAGGCGATCCGCGATGCGAACGATCTCATGTCCTTCGGCTTGTCCTTTCACAAGAGCAATCAGGTCGATATCGCTGTGGGCCGTGACGGCGCGTCGTGCTCCCGAACCGACGAGAATCACACTGACGAGGTCTCCCCCGCGTCGGCCACGGACATGTCGAAGGGCGACGGCGACGATGTCTTCGTAGGCAGGTTCGTTAATCGCCTCGGGTTGTTCGGGAGGTTCCGGGACTTCGAGGAGTTCCGCGTTGAGTTCTTCCCGCGTTGGGAGAGTACCGGAGTTGTTCGCGTCCATTAGATTTTCTGTGCCAGTTGAATATGTTTCGGAAGTGCGCCGAGCCACTCTTCAAACGGCTGATCGGCATCGACAATAATTTCCAGCTTGCCGTTTGCCGTGCGTCGCACCTTTCCCGGACTTTCCGGCGACAGGGGAATTTCGACCCATTCACGGTTGAGACCGAGCGCGTCCGTGACCTCCAGGATTTGGCTAATCTGTGCAAACGACACGACCTGTAACGACATCACGTATTCCACGTGCGTGCATTCTAGATTTCGCGGAAAGATTGTGTCAATGCGCGTGCGGCTCAATTCCCCAATACGCGAGCGAAGACCTCAGCCGCCTCATCGATCTGTTTGGCGGAAACATCGAGATGGGTGACGGCGCGAAAACTGCTCCCGCCAATCGCATTAATCAAGACTCCCTCTTGTTTGAGAGTAGCAACCAGCGCGGCAGGAGAGAGACGGTGATTGATGACATCGAAGATCACGATGTTGGTGTCCACGTGCTGCAGATTGATGGAAACCGACGGGATCTGCTGAAGTTTACGCGCGAGGCGTTTCGCGTTGTCGTGATCCTCCTTCAGGCGGCCGATATTGTGCTCAAGGGCATAGATACCTGCGGCTGCGAGAATGCCTGCCTGCCTCATAGCTCCGCCGTACATGCGGCGGTACCGTCTGGCTTTATCGATCAATGTTGAATCGTTTGTGGCGATCAGTGAGCCGACCGGCGCGCCGAGTCCCTTCGAAAGACACACCGACACCGTTTCAAAGTTCTGGGCATAGGACGCCGGTGGTAAGGTCGTAGCGGCGACGGCGTTGAACAGACGAGCGCCATCCAAGTGCATCGGGATCTCGTGGCGAACGGCGACGGCGCGAATCCGTTCGATGGTCGAGAGCGGATAAATGGTGCCTCCACCGGCATTGTGCGTATTTTCCAAACAGATCAGCGCCGTCCGTATGGAGTAGGGATCTTTGGGGCGAATTGCCGCCTCGATCTGCTCCGCGGTCATGATGCCGCGTTCACCACTCACCCAATGGAGCTGCACGCCGGAGAGAGCCCCGGCCGCCCCTTGTTCGTAACGGACAATGTGGCTCTTACTCTCAACGATTACTTCCTGGCCCGGTTGTGTCTGAATCCGGATGGAGAGTTGATTCGCCATCGTTCCCGAAGGGACGAAGAGGGCCGCTTTTTTCCCCAACATCGCCGCGGCCATATCTTGGAGACGATTGACGGTGGGGTCTTCGCCGTAGACATCGTCGCCAACCTCAGCACGGGCCATGGCCTTGCGCATCGCATCGGACGGTTTGGTGACCGTGTCGCTTCGGAGATCGATCACGTCGGTCTCTCCTCGAAGGTGTAAGCATGGCGGCTCAACACCGGATAGATTGTGAAGATCGGCGTGTTGTACGGAATGAGCGCCGCCTGTGTACCGGGAAGCAATCCCAAATGGAGGTTGACAAAGTTATAGCTCAACCCTTCTTGCCAGGGCTGGCGGAACGATTCTGCGTACGCTTCGACGCGGTCGGAGGCATAGCTCCGCGTCATGAGGCCCGAGGCTCCTTGAAGGCCGTGTTCCGCCAAATCAGGTGCTCCCTGAATTAACAGTGAGACGACCGAGGCGTCAAACCAGATTTTGAATTTGCAGCTGACCTGAATAAAGGGACCCAGCGAGCCGACCATGTTCAACACGGAGAGCGGGTAGGCCAATCCGTCGGGCGTGTCCGGCGCCCGATCCGGTGGGATAAAGCGAAAGGCCGGTTCTTTGATTTCAGAGACGGAGACGAAGAAGAGGTTCGGATCGTCCAATGCAAGGTCGAGCATCTGGCCGTCGTGATAGCTACACAGTTTTCCCATTTCGTAGCGCAACGGATACGAGTACCCGAGCTTGGCATAGAAGATACGCACGCCGCCCTCGAGAGGATCCTCCGGCGTTCGGCTGATTTTCAAGTCGAACGGCAGCAGGAGATGAAAGGCGTTGGTCCGCGCAGCCATGAAGGGGGCGCAGGCGCCGGGAAATTCCTTTTGGATTTTGGGATTGTCCGGTTCGAACTTCTTGGGCGGACCGCCGAAGTGTTGGGCGGTCTTCGAATCGGCCGGAAGGTGATATTTACTTTGGTAATAAGCGGCAGCGCGTTTTTGCGCAATATCAAGAAAGTACTCTGGGGCTTCCGTTTCTACGATAAGACGTTGCGCAGCGAGATCGTGAGGCCGCGGCACCTTCATCGCCTGGGTATAAATATCCAGGTCGGCGGTCGTCTTCTGAATATCGTGTTGCAACTGGCGGGCGAGTGCAGGATCAAAAAATCGAGTACGGGGCAGCAGGGCCTGCGCTTTCTGAAGACATTCCAGTTTTGCCGTGTATCGCTTTGGTTCAGGAGCAAAAGCTTCGGCGGTCGCCATATAGAGGTTGAATTGTTCTTCCAACGTCAGGCCGAGTTCGTCAAATCGTGGTTCGCGGAGGAACGCCAACGCCATCGGCCCGAAGGCCTCCTCCCGCCTGATACAAAGGGTCATCAGATAGTTGTACTGTGTGCGTGCGTCGTCCGGTGCCACGGATCCCTCCGCGGCGGCATTGTAGCAAATTTTCCCCTTGCACGGGAAAGCTGACCCCGGCAGGATGCCGCCGCATGACCACCCTGCGGGCCGCCATCCAGTCGCTGACGAATGCCGAGTCAGAGGAAGTCATGCCATTGACGTGGGCCTTCCTCTATTTCTTTTTCCTCTTGTGCGGGTATTACATCCTGCGACCGGTCCGCGATGAAATGGCGATCGAGGGTGGGATACAACATCTTCCGTGGATGATGACCGGCACGTTCGCTACGCTGCTCGTAGTCACGCCGCTGTTCGGTTATCTCTCTGCCCGCGTGTCTCGGTATCGGTTGTTGCTCACGGTGTATCAGTTTTTCGCAGCCAACCTTGTCGGGTTCTTCGTCTTGCTGATGAGTCATATCACGTCTGAGTGGGTGGCTCGCGTGTTTTTCGTGTGGCTCTCGGTGTTCAACCTTTTTGTCGTTTCCGTGTTTTGGAGCTTCATGGCGGACCTCTTTACACCGGAACAAGGCGCGCGGCTCTTCGCTGTCATTGCCGCGGGAGGGAGCACCGGGGCCATGACCGGCCCTCTTCTCACAGCGGGGCTGACCTATGTCGTGCCGATTGCGACGCTGATGCTGATCTCGGCCGCGTTCCTCGTCGCCTGTTGTATCTGCATCCATCAGCTCGATCGATGGGCTCAGCGACATCCCGAGGCTCAAGTTAGGCAACAGGGCGAGCCGATCGGCGGCAGCATCTGGGCTGGTATTCGTCTGGCGCTGACGTCACCCTACCTCTTGGGAATCTGTCTCTACTTGTTTTGCCTGACGACAACAGCCACGTTTCTGTATCTCGAACAAACGCGTCTCGTCGGTGCCCAGATCCTATCAGCCGATGCACGAACTCGTTTGTTCGCCGTAGTCGATCTCGCGGTCAATGTCATCACGTTCATGACCCAGGTGTGTGTGACGAGCCGCATGATCAGTGTCCTCGGGTTAAGCTCGGCGCTCGTGTTTCTTCCGGTCGTCAGTGCCATCGGATTTGGTGCGATCGGCCTCATGCCGTTGCTGCTGGTCTTTATTCTGTTCACCGTGGCGCGCCGGGTGGGGGAATACGCGATTTCTAAGCCGGCGCGCGAGGTGCTATTCACGGTCGTCAGCCGAGAGGAAAAATACAAAGCCAAGAACTTTATTGATACGGCGATCTCGCGAGGAGGCGATGCCGCCACAGGTTGGGTCGTCAATGGCGTGAAGGCTTTGGGTGCCACGACGACGCAGTTGGCCTGGGTACTGGTGCCGGTCGCGTTTCTCTGGGGATGGCTTGGTTGGAGTTTAGCGAGGCAGGAAGAGCGGCAGAGGATTGAACGGATGTCTACGAAACGCGTGTCCAATCCCTTTACGGGCTGAAAAATCGCGTGCTATAGTCGGCTGGGCGCGTAGGGATCAGAAATTCTTCAGAAGGGCGATTCGGTTTTCGCTGTTTACGTTTCACGAGGGTTCTTATGCCTGAAGTTCCGGTTAAGCTCTATATTGATAAGTTATTGAAACAGCAGCGAACTGTGACGAGGTCGATGGCGTTGCTTGCTAGCCCGGTCAAGGAAAGGGCCCTACAGGCGATGGCTGATCGAATCGACGCTGACGAGAAGAAAATTCTTGCTGCGAACGAGCAGGATGTCGAGGCGGTGGGCAAGTTGTTTGCCGGGGACACGAACAAGGATCAGATGAAGGCAGCGGTCGCCCGAGTGCGTGTCACGGCAGACGATATCAAGGAGATGGCGGAGCGACTCCGTGCCATTGCCGACCTGCCGGACCCGGTAGGTGAAGTCACGAAACGCTGGGAGCAGCCGGATGGACTACAAGTAAGTCGGGTCCGCGTGCCGATCGGGGTGATCGGGGTGATTTCTGAAATGAAGCCGCTCGTCACAGTGGAAACCATTGCACTCTGCCTCAAATCTGGCAACGTCTGTGTCTTTCGCGGGGCGCCGGAATGGGGACAAACCCATCAGGTCATCGGCATCGGGATTCGGGAGGCGGCTGAACAGTCTGGCGTGCCGGCGGGCGCGTGGACTCTTGTGGTGCGTCCCGAGAAAGAGGTGGCGGTCGAACTGATTCGGGCCAGCAAGAGCCTCGACGCGATCATTCCGCGGGGTGGGCTGGGGCTACGCAAGGCAGTGCTCGAACAGGCCAAGATGCCGGTGCTCTGCCACGACGGAGGGATCACGCACCTCTATGTGGATGCGGAGGCTGATTTGCCCATGGTCCAAAACCTGGTGATTAACTCCAAGGTCCAAGCAGCCAGTGCAGCGAACTCGCTCGACACGCTGCTCGTGCAGCAGGTAATCGCGCGGCAATTCTTGCCGGCACTGATCAACCGACTGCTTGTTGAATTTAAAGTTCAGGTGCGGGGATGTTCGAAGACCGTGGCCCTCATGGGACAAATGCCGATCAGCGGACACACCTCCATTACACCTGCGACAGAAGAGGATTGGGACAAGCAGTTCCAAGCACCCGTATTGGCGGTCAAAATGGTCGTCAACCTACAGGAGGCATTGGCGCATATTGCTGAGCACGGACCCTGTCTCACTGCAGTCATCGCTACGGCTTGCTATGACTCGGCTCTGCGCTTCGCACGCGAAGTGGATGCCGGCGCCGTCATGGTGAACGCCTCCTCGCGACTCAACGCGACGGACAGTTATGGGGCCGGCCCCGGCATGGGGTTCAGCACATCACGTATCCACGCGAAGGGCCCAATCGGTCTCGAGCAATTGACCTGTGAAAAGTATGTCGCGTTTGGGACTGGACAATTGCGTTCACCGCATCCTGTTCCAGAAACGTACTTTGACGCAATCATGTTGAAAAGACCCTAGGCGCCTGCTGAACACGCTCTCCAGCTTCGTTCTCGGTCGCTCGAATCACTCAATGTACCTACCGGGATGCAGCTGCTCTAGCAGCTCTGGGAGGGCAGGTGAGCCGGAATACGCCTCGTGGTTCTCTGCTCTTGGGATCTTGCTGGAAACCGTGTTGAGCAGGGGGCTGGGAATGCATCCATGACCTCCGATTCCCTGCAGCAATCGCTACAAGCTCACTTGGCCTGGTGGGGGCTTAAGCGATTCACATCCGATGCTGAGTACTTCGCCTGGCAACGTGAGAAGCTTTCTCCTGCGGACCTGGATCGACTCAACCAGCAGGTCGAACGAAAGCGGGGAGGGGATCGTTGTGACGAGATTGCCTTTTACGATCTGACTGCGCAGTCTCATATCCTGCCCGTCCTCTACAGCCAGCGCTACGGGTATTACAGTGAAATTGGTTCACGCGTAGTCTCCCATATCGGGAAGGCCCGGACTATTCTTGACTTCGGGTGTGGAGTCGGGATTCTAACAACGTTCTACGCGCGACAGTTCCCCGATAGGCAATTTGTCGGTATCGATCGTTCACCGGCCTCGATTGCGGCCGCCCAGCAGAAGGCGCGAGCGCTCGGTCTCCCTAATCTCGGCTTCGAGTGTGTCGAGATAGAGTCTGGAGTGCTTCCTGGATCGGTTGACCTCATTATTGCGACGCACGCCCTCGTCCAAGCGGAACAGGATCCGGGAATACCCAGTCAGAGCTGGCGGACCTTCGAACGGACACGCGATGATCGTCAACAATCTGCATTCGAAGGGCGAACTGGAATCGGAGTGCGCCTGGATCGACTCAATGGTGCGCTATCCTCGAATGGCCGCGTGATCGTCTTCGAGAAGACCAGGCAACTCGCTCGGCGAGTTCCGTTGCAACGAGCCCTTGCGGCGCGCGGCCTTCATTTGTTGGAGAAGCCAGAGCCCATCCGCTATTCGTTGATTGAGGAGGTATCGGACGATGGTCCGTTCTATGTGCTGACAAGGGGGCAGGCAAGTGGCATCGCATGGGATGAGATGCCAGAACCGGATGAAGGTCTGCCGTTTGACCGAGCGACTCTGAAGCCGGTTTCTACCGATCCCGACACGCCACTCTACGAAAACCACTGGCCTTCGGCCCAGCGAGTCTGGGAAGGGCTCAAAGGAAAGCAGGTTACGAAGGAAACGACGCGCGAAGAACGAGACGGCCGCCAGCTGCACGTCGAACTCGGCACGGCGGAGGGTTTGTCGTATCTGTACTGTGCCAATACATTCGACCAGCGGCAGGTCGTGCTTGTGGAGGCAGCCCGCTCTTCGATGTTGGTCTCCTACTATCAGGAAATTATTAGCGGGCGGTAGGACTGTGGGTCATGGAAATGTCTATCGAACGAAGACGAGGCGCTACTTCGGCATGCTGGTCTTTGCAGCAAACTCCTTGGCGACAGCCGCAAGATCCTCGCGTAAAAACTCGTTACGGTCGTCATCGAAACGGACCATGTATTTACCGCGACCGATTTCCTTGCCTCCGGGAAATTCGAACACCTGGGCAACGACGTGCACCACCGGATAATTTTTGAAGAACAGTCCTTTCCCACCAGATTGGATGCTCGTCGGAGCCCAAAGGATATAGAGATAATCCACCCCCAAGTGTTTTTGTAGGTCGCGAACACGGCCCACGTCGGTCTTGCCGTAATCTTCATCGATTTCAAAGTAAGCCGACGTATATGGTCCCCTGATCAATTGGGGATAGTTGGGAATGGCCTGAGCGACTTGTTTCTGAGACAAGACCTGATACCGACTAGCTCTTCCCACCTCGTCGGCAAAAGCCTGTGCTGCTTGGAGGGAACTGGGATTCGTGAGACCGGGAACGACCGCCAGCTTTTTCCCATTGAAACGAGAGGGCTCTTGGATCAGCTGAAAGGTGGCGCAGCTGCTAAGGCACATGGCTGCAGCGATCACCATCCAGATCCATGAGTTATATTGCCGCATCATGCCTGCTCCAGACCTTATCAACGTTTGCCGGTGTTGGTCACCTTGATGAATTCATCCACGATGCCTTCCGCAGAGTTTCTCAGAAGCTCATCGACGTAATAGCCCTTCGATCGAAACAGTGCGAGAAAGCTGTCGCTGTTTCTACTGTTGAAGGCGGTGTGCGACACGATCTTTCCGCTGGGGTATTCGAGCATATTGCCGTACACATCTGCCGAATAGGTGTTAGTGCACCCGCCACGATCGGAGCAGACGGTGTGTTTCATCATCCGCTTGCTCCAGATCACGAACACATAATTGGTTTTCAGCTTGGCCTGAATCTTTTCGATCCTGACCTTTTCGGAGGGGTCGACCCAGGCCACCTCGCCGTTTTTTTCCTCGACAGTCTTGACGGTGATGGGATAGCTCGGAATGGCTTTGCTAATTTCGTCCTGGCCCACGACCTGTAACGTCGTCCGTTCTTTGAGTTCCTTAGTGAGATACTCGGCCAGTTTGAGATCGGCGTCTTCCGACCCACCGGTGATGACGCTGACCGAAGTCGGCTTAATGGGATTGTTCGGATCCTTCAGCGCAAAGAATGTTCCGCCTCCGCATCCTCCGAGAACTACACTGAACGCGGCGATTGCCAGAGCGCCCTGTGGCCAGGAATTATTCATCGCAACCTCCAAATCGTCGAGCCACCAGACTTCCCATTCAAAGACCCTGCTCAAGGGCAGATCGGAAGCTCGGCCTGTTCTGCTACTCAGATCAGCAAGCTGTTATAAAGCCTAGCAAGCGATCCGGTATCGTCAAGCCTTAGCGAACTGGTTGGCCGATTGCGCAGGTGAGAGTATGGAAATCTGCGAGAGGGCGACAAATTGGCACCGGGACCGTGCATATTTGGGGTGTCTAATCTTATTCTTATAGCCAGACCGCAACAGTAATTCCTATGTCGGCAATTGTATGGGCCGTGTTGGGAGCAAACCCGCCAGGCGCCGAGAAGAATAGGTTCGGAGTGGTTTTACTTTCGATAGTGGTCGAAACATAGATGATTCACCTAAGGGCAGAATTCGATTTATTCGTTCCTTCGGCGTATGCTTTCACGTAGTTCAAGAGCACGCGGTTGTGGAAACTCTAGAGCCTACAGTATGTGGGTGAGCGGCTCCCAGAGGCCAATCAATGAACTAAGTCACAAGCAGAAATAGGAATGGAGAACACAATATGAATGTTAAAGGCTTTTGGTCGGGTTTCGCAGTTGGAACAGTCTTCACCTGCCTATTCGGTCAGTGGGTCCTCTCCGCCTTAAGCCAGGAGCCTAATCCACCCAAGAGCATACCGGCCGAAACGGTCGCCGACTATGTGCACAGTGTGATCCAGGCGGATCGAACGATTTACACGACTGAGGTTGTAGAGCGAATGCAGATGCGTGGCATTGTCACCGCCTCGGAAAACTGGAGAAAGACCTGGAGACTTCCATTACCGGCCCAATTTTTGATTGAAGCGGGGCGGCTCGTGGCTGAGCAACCAAATGGGATTCGATTCCGGCTGATTAGCAATTGGGCAATAAACAAAAAGAATAGGCCCACTACCGAGTTTGAGCGAACTGGGCTTACGGAGATCCTGGTGGACCCCGATCGTCCCTATCGGGGGGTCATGACCGAGGGCGGGACTCGTTACTTCCAAGCACTCTATCCAGACAAAGCGGTGTCTCAGACCTGCATCGGATGTCATAATGCGCACCCAGACAGCCCGAGGAGAGATTTCAAGCCGCGGGACGTGATGGGCGGTCTTCTGCTGACCATTCCGCTTCCCCACTAGGCGAGGCCATCCTCCACGCGCCTCGAAATGTTGGGTTGCAGGACCTGATCCTCATTCTCCGTTCTTGCATTGTAGAGATCGATAGTCTGAATTCCTTTCGTGCTATCCCATCGCTGCCCAAATTTTCTGTGCGTTCTCACCCGTAAACGTGACGTCATCTTGCGAAGTTGCGCTGCGCTCGAAATAGAGATGCAGCAATCCTCCTCCAAAGTGAGCTTCTCGAACGAGGTCGAGATTGATCGCAACCTCACCAGCCCGTTCTTCATCCTTGACTTTGACAAAGCGCATAACTTTTCCCCCTTCTGTAGAAGTAACGATTTGCGTCTCCGTGAAAAGGTTCGATTAAATTATGCGGCAGGGAAGAATGAGTCAAGCTTGGTGTTGCCTAATGGGAGGAGACCAGGGGAGTCTTTGTAGCCAACACATATCGCACGAACCAAAGAAATTAGATACACCAGATCCCCCCTCCTCACACAGGAAAGGATTCCTGATACCTTACTCTGTTTCTATCTACGGTGCCGGGTGAACAGCCTTGCTGCGGGCTGATCTCGATTGGCTGCGGAATCGGGCCGGCGGAAGGCCAAACTCGCGTTTGAAGGCGCGATTAAAGGACGGCTCCGATTCATAGCCAACCTCAGCAGCGATTTGCGCAACGCTGCTGCTCGTGGATGTGAGCATTTGCGCGCCGAGCTGAAGCCGCCAGCGTGTGAGGTAGGCAATGGGGGTCTCCGAGAGAAAACGCCGAAAACGCTCTGCCAGTACGGAACGCGAAATTCCGACGTCGCTCGCGAGTGCGGCAATCGTCCAAGGATGGGCCGGCTTTCGATGCAGCAGGGCCAAGGCTTTTCCGACTTCTGGGTCGCGGACGCCGGCCAGCCACCCGGTTTGTTCCTGCGGGAGGTGCGCGATGTAGCGTCGTAGCGTTTCGATGAATAAGACCTCCGACAACTTGGCAAGCACGGTCTCACCACCGGGCCCGGACGCATCCGCATTATCCACCGAATAGCGGAGTGAGTTCTCCAACCATTGCCCTGAAGCGTCATTGCGGATATGGACCTTAAAAATTGGTGGGAGTCCACCAAGAAAGGTCCGGCTGAGTTGAGGATCGCAGGCCATGTAGCCGCAGATGAACTTGGTGATCTCCCCACCTCCGCCAAGGCGGGAGACCTTGAGGCCTTGAGATAAAACTCGTTGCAGCACTTGCGCGCTGTCTACGGGCTTGACGGACGGACCGTTTCCCATGATGTGTGGATCGCCATGTGGAAAGATGACAATGTCCCCCGCATTGAGCGGAACCGGAGGGCCATCTTCCTCGATATGTGCATAGCCGCGGCCCTCGGTCAGCAGGTGATAAATGACCACGTGCCTGGAGCTCGGCGAAAGGTACTGAGCCACGGTGCGCGAGGCAGGCGAGCGAAAGCACCAAGGCGCTGAAAACTCAGCATTGTAAAACATGGCTCCGTCGAGTTTGACAGCCTTAAGGACTTCAGACAGGACATCCATGCGAGCTCCAAACTGCAGCTTCGAAATTTCAGCAAATTACACCGGACGCCAAAGCAAGTAAAGCGCAGCCTAGCATGCCGCTGTCAAGAGAACCAGACTCCCGGATAAGACACCAACAAATATCCATCCTATAGTGCGATAGGGCATTGCAGCGGCAATCCCGAAATGATCTTCAATCCAATCACACATATAAAGGAGGAAAAACATGACGGCCAGCGCCATAACACCAGAAGTGGAGAGTCTGAAGGCCCGTCTCAAGAAAATCTGGATGGCCGGCGACTACGATCGATTCTCGCGTTATATGGAAGGCGATGCGCGAGATTTCTACGAGCGCCTCAATGTCGCTCCTGGATGTCAGTTGCTGGACGTTGGCTGTGGCTCCGGCCAGCTTGCTCTGATTGCCGCGAAGGATGATTTGGAGGTGACCGGCGTGGACATCGCGAGCAATTTGGTGGAGCGGGCATGGGCGCGTGCCCAAGCGGAAGGTCTGCGAGCCCGCTTCGAGGAGGCCGATGCCGAGGCGCTGCCCTTTGAAGATGCGAGCTTCGACGTGGTGGTGAGCTTGATCGGAGCGATGTTCGCGCCACGGCCTGAGCTGGTTGCGAAGGAACTGCTGCGAGTGTGCGTGCCGGGAGGAACCATTGCCATGGCCAATTGGACTCCGCAGGGTTTCGTCGGGCAGATGTTCAAGACCATAGCGAAATTCATTGCGCCGTCCGGAATGCCCTCGCCGGTCTTGTGGGGCGACGAAACCACCGTCCGTGAACGGCTCGGTAAGGGACTATCTGAGCTCAACTTGGTCAAGCGCCACTATACGTTCAGTTATCCATTTCCTCCCTCGGAGGTCGTGGAGTTCTTCCGCCTCTACTACGGACCGACCAATCAGGCGTTTGCTTCCCTTGACGTTTGCGGCAGCGAGCGTCTTCGCCAAGAACTCGAAGCGCTCTGGTCTTCTCACAATCGAACGGGAACGGGCTGCACCACGGTGTTCGCTGAATATCTGGAAGTGATCGGTATTCGAGCGTGAAATGTCCAGAGGAGGGAGGGTATGGATCTCATTCGGCAACCAATCTTCATCAGGAGGTAGTCATGTACGACATAAAGAATTTGACCAGGATGAAGGATTTAGAGGCGAATGCGCCAGAGGCGATGAAAGCGTTTGTGGCCTTCGACAAGGCAGCCTTGGGTGAGGGAGCTATTCCGGTAAAGTATAAGGAGCTGATGGCACTGGCTGTCGCGTTCACGACCCAGTGCCCGTATTGCATCGACAAGCACGCGAACAAGGCGCGAGAGACCGGGGCTTCGGATCGTGAGGTCGCCGAATCCGTGTTTGTTGCCGCGGCCTTACGCGCGGGTGGAGCGATCACCCACGGCACACACGCCATGAAGGGAACCTGAACGGCATTCTCGACTGCATGAGAAACAGAAGATCCCCTAGTTCGGAGGCATTGCAGAGCACTTTGCTATCATGCTAGCCTTAAAAACAATTCCTTAATGTCTGGCTGAACTGAACTGAAAAGCTAGTTCCCTATAGGTCTCTATATGGTGGGAGCCAATGTATTTCTAACCTAAGGAGGTTGCCATGATCAGACACGCGAGCATACTTGCTGTGGCATTCGTGACCTTATCCACGGTCCCTGCCCTGGCGCAGAGCGAGACCGTTAAAGTGGAGAACACGCAACTTCACGCACTGACCGGCCTTCCCCAAGCCCCGGCTGCTCTCAGCGACAAGGAGCTGGCGGCAATCGAAGGTCAAGGCATTGCGCTTGCGAATGACCACGCTACGCCCGGAGGGACTTTCAACAACCCCGGAACATCCAATGCCGCGACGAAAATCCCATCCAACGTTTTTCTTGTATCACCGGGAGTAGGGCCGAACTTGTGGTTTGGGAAAGCGGCGGGAAAATAATCTCGACAAGTAGATAGAGTGAAGTTCTTCGTGGGGGCCGGCCAGCCAAGGTCGGCCCCTCACCCGCTGTCGAATAACTACACTGTGGGAACCAGTATGCACGAACAGTCTGCCCAGTGCTGGCCCGTGATCGTGGCTTCTCTAGCATATGCAGGAGAGTTCGGTTGGCTACAGCAAAACACCTTTTACTGCAAGGCCGACGAGCGGGCATTACATCTTGCCTTCATTTGAGGTGTCTCGTCGTCATCTCAACCTGTCTCTGCACTCTCTCACCTAGAGCCCTGACTTTTGCCGCTGAAGCTATCCAAACAACTCCACCAGAAGCCACCACCTCCCAACAGCAGCAGGAAAGCGAAGAAAACCGGAAAAGGGAGGCCGAAGAAACAAAGCGGTTGACTGAACTCTATCTCCGAAACCAGAGTGTGTTTCTCCGGAAAGGGGAACTGATGGTAGAAGTGAACACATTCTACTATCGAAATTCACAACAGAACTTGGTGCCGGTAAACGGCGGCATTGCCCCCGTCCAAACCACTCGCAAGTTTATAGATACGAATCTCATTGTGCGGTACGGGTTTTTGACGGATGGGTTAGAACTCGACTTAATTGCTCCAATCAATGTTTATGCCGAACAAACGTCAGATTTCGGCGTCGCGCAGACGAGCACTACGGAGGATGGCATCGGAGATATTGGAGGGGCCATTCGATATCAAGTCTGGTACGAGCAGGGAATGCGGCCTAGTCTTGTCTTGGACGTTACAGGCAAGTCTCGAACAGCCAGCTCTAGCTTGACGGGCACAGGCACCTGGAATGCAGGAGGTGGTGTGACACTGATTAAGACCATTGACCCCGTTGTGTTTTTTGGCGGAGTCGGATACACGTACAATTTTGCCAGTCAAAGCCGGGACTTGGGGAATATCGTGGACTACCGGCTGGGCATGGGGTTTTCTCTCAACGATCGAGTCAGCTTCAATATTCAGTTGACAGGGCATATATCGAACCGAGTAAATTTAATGGCGTTGGAGTCAGCGGTGCGACGGCTGGAGCGGGCCCTGTAGTATTTTCCACGCGACATATCGAGATTATGAACCTCTTCTTCACGACGACAGTGCTCGTCACAAAAAACCTCTTCGTCGAGCCTCTTGTCGGCGTGGCCTTAACCGACCAATCATTTACTGTTGTCGGCCTTCGAGTGCCCTACCGCTTCTAGGTGCGTTCAGTGGAGTCAGCTATGGGACAAATACCGGTTCTGCTCCTTTCGATTTTGATGATTAGCTGCGGCACTCCCTCAACCTTTTGGGACAGAGGCAATCCGAGTGCGGTTCAGAGACATACGTTGAAAGAACTCCGAGACTTACACGTCGTCAAGCAGGCACGCGACTACTCCTGCGCTGCAGCGGCCTTATCAACTCTTCTGACCTATTACTTTGGAGAGGACACCTCCGAACAGCAAATCCTTGATCTGCTGGAGGCCCCCTTGAGTGAAGAGGAAAAGAAGAAAAAGCTCTTACGAGGGTTTTCGCTACTCGATCTCAAGCAAGTCGCAGAGGTCAAGGGCTATCGAGCAGCAGGGTTTAAGCTCACAGTTAACCAAGTGGCGCAATTAGTGGCTCCTGTTATCGTCTTTGTGGAACCGTTCGGTTACAAGCACTTCGCTGTCTATCGAGGAATGGATCGGGGGCGAGTCTACTTGGCTGACCCAGTGCGAGGCAATCTCCGTATGAGCATTGATCGGTTCCTTGATGAATGGAGTGGAATCGTGTTCGTTCTGAGTAAGCCAGGAGAAGAAGCCATTCATGATCATCCACTTGCGATCCCACATCCAGAGTATGTTCAGCCGGAAATTGCAAGATTCAATGGGCAACTAGATCTGGGAATGATCATTCGGACAATACCACTACGCCTGCCATAAAAATTTTCCCGGTTGCGTGTTGATAGCGAGAACAACGATCGCCGAGCGAGGAAAAGAAACAGGGATATTCTACTTTTGCGTGTCGACTTGGCCCATCGCTCTGTGAAGGAAGGGACGGAGAGCGTCTCTCGTGAAGCAGAAAGCGTATCTCGCACGCTTGGGCGATCACCGCTTACGATCGACGAGATACGAGCAACGAACGACGAACCAATAGAACGGCCACTTGCGCCGAATCGATTCCCGCGACCGTTTCAATTATCGCTTCCCACCTGGCAGGGGAGGCGTCGGCGGCAGTGTCACATCCTCGAGTGCGGCGAACGGACTCTTCCACGCGAATGACTCATTGCCCGTTGGAATGTGTTTCTTCTCTTTCATGCGCTGTGTACTGAGGGACGGAAGGCTACTTGGAATTAAGAGAATCTACAGGCAGTGTTGGGAGCGGGTCAGCCTCCCGGCGAGAAGTTGTTCTTGACACCATTTTCCTTCCCCGTTTTACCGTTTGTTATTTAGGGGGGACCTTAACGTCCCCCCCTTCTTCCTACTCATCTCTGGTAGATCGGCGTGTTTTTTAATGTATGTTTACAACCTTGAGGTCGAAGAAAAGAGTCTTGCCGGCTAGAGGATGGTTGAAGTCGAGGAGCACTGTATCATCTTTGACCTCTATTACTGTGGGTCGAACGTCACGCCCAGCTTTATCTTTCCCGTGGAGCCGCGTGCCGACTTGGACGTCTTTAGGAACCTTTTCCTTGGGTATCTCCTGGAATGCGTTTAGATTTCTATCCCCATAGCCTTTTGATGGTGTTACGACTACGTGTTTGGCCTCGCCTACCGTCATCCCCTCTACCGCCGATTCGACGCCAGGGATTATCTGATCTACACCCTGCGTATAGGTCAACGGGTCTTTTCCCACGTTGGTGTCGACTACCTGGTTGTCTTCCAACTTGAGGGTATACTCCAGAGCGACCACTTTGCCTTTTGATACAGTCTCGCTCATCGGTGAATCTCCTTTCTGTGTTTGAGTCATGACCGCAATTCTCTGGAAAGAGTTGCACACCACAATCTGGTTGGAGTAAAAATGGATCGATCCCAGGCTATCGTCATGCTCCTCTATCTCACACTAACAAGCGATACCCTCATGCGCAAGGGGCGTGCATTCAGTCGATTGCGAGCAGGCACCGTGCGAAGGTTGTTGATGGGAATCACCAAAGCTATCACGAAAGGACTTTCCTCATGAGGGACATCATTGTGGATCTGGCAGTGGGCGCATCATTAAGCCTCACTGCAACAGGATGCTCAGTGGCGATGGCATTGAGTGGCAATCCCGAGCCAAACTTCAAAGCCTTTGAGATTGGCTCAAGCCGTCAAGTGGTTGAGACTCAACTTGGTCAGCCTATCCCACAGGTACCCTAAAGGAGGCGGTGGAAGCACGGAAAAAGACTGCTGCTCCTCCAGCCTCAGCTAAGTAGGTTGGAATCATCTCGCCATGTGCTGCGAAAGGCTTCCTGGCATCTTTCCACTTCCCCCACTCTTTTTTGCAGACGCAAGGAGCCCGCAGGGTACCCAACAGAACGCGGTCCGGCAGTCCAGTTGAGGGTAGGGTTAGGCGAGCCGCAACTGTGCCAACGACGCGACTGCATTACCCCCACTGATGTCTGGAATAATATTCAATTCGAGCACCGTGACTGCTGGCAGCTCGACATGATGATCTTCCGTCTCGCTTGTTGCTCCTTGGGGACTGAAGTTCCACTGCTGCCGCACGATTTCGCGGAAAGACTGCCCGCTATCCGGCGACCAACACAAGACGTACTCTTGCGTGCGTTCAGTTCCAGGCTCCAAGAAATTCATCCAGATACGTCGCAGCCGTTGCGGATGGTTGAACAGAAGCCGGATCGTCTGTTTTCCGGGCCCAGCGGCCCGCCACCCCGAAGCTTGACCGGGCAGTAACGCGGACTCAATTGGATGAGCGGCGTCCTCTGAGGTAATTTCCACCTCCGCGAGCCCCTCCACATTCAACCAATCCAGGTCACGAACTACGGTTTCTTTCTGAGATTGGGCGATAATTCGCTTGCGCATTGCTGTACCTCCTGATTCAAGCTGGAGAAATTCCCAGCTACGTGACTAATAAACCTGCTACGGCCAGTCTACTGCAAAGTCGAAGGCTTATTCATCACTCCGGAAAAAGCGTGAAAAGTTACGAGAAGTGAATCGCAATTGATTACATCATGAGCCAAAGAGATACACCTCTCAACTCGCAGAGGCGGTCCTCCTCAAGAA
>UEXT01000070.1_pt1 | contig 24643 bp, 27 predicted proteins | sample 4301081 | NCBI WGS metagenome assembly UEXT01 (sample SAMEA4773177, study PRJEB27434) | metagenome | biome: 2259; feature: agricultural soil; material: soil | place: USA | collected 2014-09 | depth 0.25 m
TGTAAAACTGTTCAGGGATCAACGCGGCCCTGGCTGAGTCGATGAGCGTGTTGTTGATCACGATCGCACCGAGGATCGCGCGCTCCGCTTCTGCGCTGTGGGGTAGGGATCGTTCGAGGTCGCTCATTCAGTGCCCGCCTTTTCACGTTCGAGTTTTTCGCGGATAGTTATTGTTCGCGCTCCGCTTCCGTTCTGACTTACCCGACCGATAAACATTTCAACGTGCTTTGCATCCCGGCAGATTAGCTCGATATCGTCGTAGACCTGGTTCCGGTCGTTATCACCCATATTGTGGGGCGTCAGAGCGCAACCGCGGACAGCGGTCGTAAGGTCCTCAACGGAATAACCATCCTTCAACCTGGCCGCTATCGCTTTCGCTCGCTTGGAATCTAAAACCGACTTAGAGTGTTTTAGGTGTTCCTGCCAAAACTGGAAAACCGACTTAACCTGCGCAGCCGTGCTGCGCGAGTGATCGTCATTGTCCTCGGTATGGTTAGTGTTCTTGTTAGTGTTCTTGTTAGTGTTCTCGGAGGCTAAACTGGAATTGAGAAAATCTGGATTCACCTGGATTCCCTTGGGTTCATCTGGAGTTGGAAAACGTTTAAATCTCTTGCCGTTTTTCCCGGCTGGCTGCCACTCTGGGAACTTCAAAACGTGCAGGTATCGTTCGCCTTTTACCTCATAAAAACTAATCAATCCGACAGAATTCATTTCATTCAACCACTTGCCTACTTGTCCGGCCGTGACCTTTCGTCTCCCCGCTGTCATTGCCCTGCAAAGCTCAGGGTCCGCGTCTCCGTTCCCGAAGTCGTCTACAGTTGCCAGGACTCGCCAGAACCAAGCCTCTGCAGGGAGAGATAGCCTGTTAATCCGTTGACCCTTAGTGAAGCCAGCATAAAGGCGTCGATAGACACCGCGCGTTAGATCAGTTACCGAGTCGTCACTCATACAAGCAATTCCGCTTCGGAAACGCCCGAAGGGATGACGGTGGACGCGTCCCGTTCACCATGAAACACTAGCCTTAAGTTAACCGCGGTATCTGCGGCCTCAAGCAGGAGTTCGGTAACGCTGCTGAGGTCTTGTGGTGGCCCGTCAACATTTGGATAGGTTTCCCAGCCTACCTGCCCTTCCAGTTTTTCGGATATCTCGTAAGCTATTGATATCGCGTGCTCAAGGTTTACGAGCAGTGAATGGCGGTATTGATCAACCGTGCGATTTCCTTTACGTTGGTTACACGGGCGACACGCGCTCACAAGATTAGTTAGATCGTCACCCCCGCCTTGAGCGCGCGGATGTTGATGATCGGCTTGCCAGTCGCTTAGCGGGTGAATGGACGCACCGCAGTACCAACAGCGCCCACGAGTCTTATCGTAGATAGCTTTGAGTCTCTCTCTCTGCATAATCAAAAAGCCCTTAGCGGGACACTGGCGCTATTGGCAGTAACCTCTCAGGGAAAGAGGTGGCCAGCGCCCGGCTAAAGGCTGCTCCCTGTCACTCGCTGCCAACGAGTCAAAATGTAAGACCATAGAAATTATCTACACTTTCAGACCTTACGTTTTCAGATCATTGCGGGATGTTCATGCGTGCCCCCGCGCACGTAGCCGCTCTTGCGATACAGCGCATCCCGCAAACTTTTCAAAGGCCCTGAGACTGCTCGGATGTTTTCGCGCTTCGTCGGACGTTAGCCCGCTCGTCTCCGATAGTTCGCGTCACAGTCTCAGAACCGTTTTGAATGAGCGCCGCAGTCCGGCAAACGCTCATCCACTTGGTAGCGGGGGCCAGAATTGAACTGGCGACCTTTGGGTTATGAGCCCAACGAGCTACCACTGCTCCACCCCGCATCAAATCAACCTAACTCGCGCCTTCTGTCAGCGCGTCTCTCAACTGGACCAGTTCATCAAGGCTCATTGCGTCCAGCTTCTTGTTAGAGTGTTTTTCGATATCCTCTTTGTAGAAGTCTGCCTTGATTGCTTTGACGAGACGTTTCTTTTCAGCATCTTCGTCGATGGGTTCAGCCGCCGGCTTGTCGCCGCCATTCAGCTTCGATTTCAACTCTTCCGACTTCGCTTGAGTCTTCTGTTTCAGGTCAGCCGCCGACGCCTCTGAGTTACCGTTGACGTAATCGCCCCAGACCGTATTTCCGTCAGAGATCGACTTGTAGACCGCTCTGAGGTCTGCTATCTCGGTAGGGCTTGACTGTGCGACCGGATGTCCCAGGTAAGCGGCGAGCATGTCCGACGTCACGTTTAACTCAGAGAACGCGACAAGGATTTTCTTACGCGCTGAATCAGGATCTTTGGCTACGTTCGACCGGAGGGTCTGCCTGCAAGCGTCAAGCGCATCCTCAATCAAGTCCTTGGGAAGAATCTGAAGCACGCAGTTGCGAATAAGAATGGCGCCGCGGCGGTTTGTTAACTCGCGCAGGTCGCGCTCATCGGGCTCGATCCATCCTTTGCCCCGGCGAAAGATCAGCTTCCGAAACTCATCCTCCGCTGAAATCTTTGTATTGGTTTCGAGGTCCCACGCCCAGGCTTGAATCTGCCGGGAGTTTTGATCGTCGCGCGTGATGGTCAACCCGTAACGGATGTTGGTCCACACTCGGGCAGCCTCTCGCGCAAGGAACACGCTCGGACCCTTTACCGGCTGACCGCCGCGCGGGAATGAATACTCCGCATCTTCCGCAAAGCTTGTGCGACCGCACGCCTTCATCAGCTTTTGAAACGAAAGGTCCTCATCGCGTGGAAACCGTTTTGCCAGCACGATCGCTGATTGAATCTCAAACTGCTTCTCTGCCGCGGCCGCTGTGGGCGCGAGCTCGCTTGAGAATTCCTGAGTAGTTGCGAGGCCGGATTCCTCAACTGAGGTCCGTCTCTCCATTGCTTGTTCTGTCTGCATTTGATTGTCTCCTTATGCCTTAGCGTTTCCGCTGGCTGATAGGTTTGGTTAATAGTTGAACGGCGTCAGTCGCCGTTAAAGAAATAGGGTTTAAGAACCTCAAACGGCTCGCCTCGTGACTCGTAACGCGTGATATCAATTTCAGGGTGCTCAGCGGCGAGCAGATTCTTGTCAAACTTTAAGTGGCCCTGGCTTATCGAATAGTGCAGAGCCTTAAGACACCCGCCACGATATTTGCCAAACTTTCCACCGACCGCGCTCTTGATTCGCTGCTTAGCCAGTTCCAACAATTCTTTGCCGTCGCGCTCGAGTTGCTTCGCCTCTCGCAGGATTTCTGCAGCCTCCAAGAAATCGGAATCGGCTCGAGTTGTGATATCTCCTACAACCTTTGTGAATTCAATCAGCGGTTTATCGGCTGTAACCGGTTTCGGCGGAACCCTGCGCAAGACATGCTCTGTCCAAAACACAACAGCGACATGCTCAATCTGTTCGTACATCTCAGGCTGGGCTGTAACCTCAAAGGGTAGGATTTGCCAAGCGTCAGCGCTGAACGGAGCGAAGTCACCAACCGAAGAGCGATCAAGCCAGAGATACACTTGCATCTGAACAATCCACGAATCGGGCAAGCCTTCGCGCTTGATCTTGTGGAACATTCCGCGCGATGGACACTTGATCTCAACCGGTCGTTTATCTCCAACGACACGCCGATCAATATGGCCTCTGATGAAGTCGTGTTTTGGGTGAACAAGCTCGGTACTGCGACGATGAACTTTACGGCCGGTCTCCTGCGTGTATTCTTTGGCGGCTACTTCCTCAAGCTTCTGGCCTCGCTCGGTCTGCTTATTTCCAGCGAAGGATGGTACGAGTCCAGTTTTTTCATTGAAGACATCCAGCGCGGTTTTGTAAGGATCCACGCCGAGGATTGCAGCGATATCCGTCGCACCCAGATATGTTTGTCTATCGGAGAGAAAGTCTGCTCGTTCCATTTCTTTTCTAGCGGTTGACATGGCCCCACGCTTTCCCGTTAAGAACGCGACTAATAACGCTTTGGTTGACCCCGAATTCTTTGGCTAATGCAGTCTGCGTCTCACCGCCAACCCGCCGGAGTATTTCGGCAATGGCTTCGTTATTGAGTTTTGGTTTTGGTCCAGGGTGCTTTCTTTCTCCCACCGCCACCGATAGCGACTCTTCAACGGTCCATCCGTTCTCCAGGCGAAACAGGATTGTATTTGCATGGATTCCGAGTACTTCCGCCCACTCGCTTACGCAGCGAGTCTCGCCATTGAACGTCAAATTGCGATTGTCGCGCCTGTTTCGTTGCTGCTCTTTAGGCGTAGACCATCGGACATTCCCCGGCTGGTAGTGACCATTAGGGTCGATGCGATCTATAGAATGGCTCGGGCTCGGTTTGGGTCCAACGTGTGCTAAGAACACGGAAAACGACTTGCGCCATTCGTCGCAGACTCGAATACCTCTTCCGCCGTAAAGCTTGAAACCGGTACCGTTTGGGTTGTGGCATCGCTGGATCATGCCGCTCCATATCCGATATTCGGGACTCAACTGGCTACTCATATCGCCCTCGCTTCCAAAACTCTCCGTAGGTGGTCTGTCCTGAGCACTTCGCGAAAGGTGCTTATCGATACCGCTGCATCAGCCTGAGCGCTTTCAATCTCTTTCGCGGCTTTGACTGCCAGTTCCCAAGTCGACGCGTGGCAGAGGGACTTGCCAGTGACGGGATCTACAATCTCCCAGCGGTTTAAGCTGCGCTCGATTCGGAATCGGGTATCGTTGCGGCTCATTTCTTTTTTGCCCTCTGCTTCTCTGGGATAGGCTCGTGTCGCGGGTAAAACTTCCCGTCCTGCATCACGCCGGCGAAGTAGATACCTACCGTCTCAGTGGGTATCCATCCCTTGTCGCGCTGTGCCGCGCCGTACATGACGCCGAAAACCAAATACTTCATCGCTTCACCTTTCAAACGAGCCGCGCTGTCGTCAGAAACACCCTGATTTGGAGGGTAATTTCCAGCGCGGCCCGCTTCTCTCTCAGGGCAGCCTCCCAACCCCCTGAGAAACCTGTTCAACCTCGCACCCCGATTCTTTTACTCGCAGCCTTTCTTTGCGGGTACGTCGCCACCTGCGAGCCCTTTCGCGCTATTTCCCCGTGAAGCTCGCGCACAACCTTCTTCGCCGCTGAAATGATTTCCAGCGCTTCTTTCAACTGAACGTGCGGAGGTTTGTTTTTCAGAAGTGAGTGAACGAACTCAGAGTTTTCCCTATCAACGTTGCACGCCAACGAGCATAAATCCGTGTTTTGCCGTGCAGGGGTTAGCCAATGCTCAAAAAGTCCATCTATGTAGTGTCTAAGCGATTCGCCAGCTTCAGGGTCAGCAATGCAGATTGCGTGCGCCTCGCCCAACTGTTCAGCCAGACTTAATTTCCGGTCCTCATCGTTCGGATTGAGCCGCCGGGAAATGTCGCCGCGCGTGACACCGTAAAGTCTTGCAATCTTCTTCTGCGTACCGCGATTGACAACTGCGGATAGGTAGCTTTTAACGTCGTGTTGTGAGGGCGCTGTGCTCATATTGACTCGGTAAACATTCGTGAAAAGGGATACTTGAATCCTTGCATCGACACCGATAAGGTGCAGCCTGACAAAGGCGACCCGGGCCGGGAGGGGTTGCGAAACTCTAAAGCGCCTCTCCCGCCTCACTCTCTCCTAAGCAGCAGCTTTCTTGGGTTTACGTGAAACCTCGCGACCGACAGCCTCAACAGGCACGCCCAAATAGCGAGCCAGCTTCTTGCGAACCGCTGGCAAGGCGCGCCCCGGTGTGCGCGAAATTACGCGCGCGATGTCGTTCCCCCAGCACTTCCACTGGCGAGCCAGACCCTCAATAGAGCCGCCCAAAGCCTGAATCATGAACTTCTGCTCATCGGCTGTGAGTTCTCTCGTTCGAGCCTGTTCGCGCAAAGCCTCAAGCATTTGCCGGACGGGTTCAGAGATTTCCTTGCGGTGGTTTTTCATAACTGGCATCATTCTCCGTTTGCTGTCCGAGTTCGGACGGACGCTGAGGAGACTATTATAACTCAGTTATATCTGTCAACTACTTTTTTCTAATGACTAAAAACCTCAATGAAGTTGTTGGAAGGAAGCGAACCCGAGAGCCGATCTCGCGCGAAGCGGCGCTCGTAGGTGAGAAGATCCGGCGCAAGAGGATGGACCGAAAGTGGACGCTCCAGCATCTCGCCGGGCTGGTCGGAATATCCCAGCCAGCTCTCTCAAAGATTGAAGCCGGGCAAATAAATCCCGACAGTCCACAAGGCAAGCGGACCGTCGCTGAAATACTCAAAGCTATCGAGCCAAAATCGAGCGACTGGCTAGAAATCCCTATCAAAGCGCGCGTAGCCGCCGGCGAGGCCGTTGAATTCTTCCTTGAAGGTGAGGATACGGACTCAATCTCGGTGGACCCGCGAATGGTGCACAAGAAGGGGACTTATTACGCTCTCAGGGTGGTTGGCGAAAGCATGGAAGGTGCGCACGTCCTGACCGGGGATATCGTCATTGTCCGGTCGCTAAGCAAAGACCAGCGGCCCCGGCGAAACGACCTGGTTGTGGCGGATATTCGAGCAGAAGGCATTACTCTGAAGCGCTGGCAGGAGACTCAAGAGGAAGCGGTACTGATTCCCGCTAACCCGAAACATGAGGAAATACGGCGTCCTAGGTGGCGCGTAAAGCCCGTGGCGGTGGTAGTTGGCGTTATTCGGATGATGCAGTAGGGAGAAAAGCCGTGACCCAATTCGATATCGACCTACATGCCAAGATCGGGATATATGACGTTTTGCTTGAGATTATCGCCGCTGAGCTTTGTTCTGATCCTGAGTTTCGTTCTACCTTTGCTCAAAGGTTAAAGGCCGGGCTCGCTCGCGGGCCTCGCGCTCTGCCTGATACTTTCGGAGCCAATATCGAACAAAGGCGAGAAAAACTAGTCGACGAACTCCTGGAAAGAGTACAAGCAGTCCGGGACGCATCAGCGGAAGATCGTTAAATCCGCTCATCACGTCCTCAATATCTACGCCAATTTGCTTCGCGTAAATACGTCGCTTGCGCGTATCCGATAGCACCAAGCCCACCTTTAGTACCCTGTCGACTAAGATCGCGGTCAAAACCGCAATAACAGCGCTCACCCACGGATGAGCCATAATCGTCTGTAGCATAAACCCCTCCTGAAACCCGCCAATTTCCTGCCTGAAAAATGATAGCAGTTTTTTAGTTGACATTATAACTCAGTTATAATATCCTGCAACTGTCCGATATGGGACACCCGAAAAGACAGGAGACAACCATGTCAACCCCAACCAAAGACCTAACTGAATTAACGGCATCGCAAGCCATAGCTCTCTGGGAGAGTCGGGCCTGTGAGCACTGCGAGAGCCGGGACAGCCTGAAGCTCGTGGAGTGCGGGGGCGGCGCGGCTGGCGACGTTTACCTTTGCCCACCCGCACACGCGGAGCACATGCGAGAGTGTGAGGAATGCGAGCCTGAGATGGTGGAGAAGGAAATCCAGTGTCCAGAGTGCGCGGGCGAAAAGACCGTCGAACGGACTGTAACGGTGCGCATGAGCGACGATCCCTATGAAGGCGTCACAGTTACGTGCCCGACCTGTCAGGGTGAGGGAATCAAGATTATCGAAGTCTGCTCGCGGTGCGACCGGGGCGAACTGGAATGCAAATGTCTGGACGGGAGGGCTGCATAAAAATGTGGATCGACACTAACGGATGCCCCGAGACAATGCACATCTTCACTCGCATGGACGGAAAGATAAAGTGCCTTCATTCGGACGATACTGAATGCCAGGAAGCGGAATACGATGCTTCAGAATTGAAAGAGGCTGCGTAATGGTCTACATCGACTCAGAAACTCAGGTCAGCGCGGCGGTAGTGGAGAAGTCGCGGCAATGTTTTGTTCGCAAGCGCACCGCGACCGAGTACGGTGATCAAACCTCGCTTCCACGGTAAGACGCGCCGTCTCGTTACTTTTCGACTTCGCGGAAATCTATTGCTCGCGAACTGTAGAGACCTGCATACAGGCGAGACTTGTCCAGCGAATCTCCATCACAACTTCTGTTACCACGTCGCAGCCGCATTACGAAGGGCTGAAATCAACGCTCGAAAGGAATCAACTCATGTCACGCAAAGATAAGGTTTCCCAGGTCTCAAAGACTCCCATCCATCAATGGACCAACGGTGGAAACGAAGTATTGATTCTCAGGTGTATCGACAAGAACGGAAAGTCCTACGGTGGTTTTCAAAATCCGCTTGAAGTCGGCGCCGTCTTAACGGTTCCCGATGTGTGGGATAAAGCATGGGGTCCACAACCGGGCGATTGGAAGGCCGGATGGGTTTCAGACACACGGTGCGGCGGCGGCATGCACGGATGGGCGTGGGGAATAGGAATCGGTGACGGGAAGGATCCGGACTGGACCGGGCTCTGGCAAGTTTACGCGGTAAGCCCTGCCGACGTTATTGGAAATGTCGATGGCGGGCGAAAAGTCAAATTTCGCACTGGCGTATTGCGTTATTCCGGTCACTGGCGCGGCGCAATGCTGAGCGTGCTAACCGGGCAAATGGCTTGGGTCGCATATGACGCTAAAGGCGCGGCTGCATCGAGCGGCGACAGGTCATCGGCTGCATCGAGCGGCGACAGTTCATCGGCTGCATCGAGCGGCTACAGGTCATCGGCTGCATCGAGCGGCGACAGTTCATCGGCAAGCGCCGTCGGGGAGTCATCGCCAGCCGTTTGCGCTGGACTAAATTCCCGCGCCCGCGCCGGTGAGTTCGGTTGTATCGCACTCGCATGGTGGAACGAAAAGGAACAGCGCTCCGAAATGCGCTGTGCACAAACCGGAGCCGGAAAAGGATCTTTGAAAGCGAATGTTTGGTATCGACTGAATGACGCCGGCGAGTTTGTAGAATCGGAGTAAATGAATGGGCGACATGGGCGAAGTGTTCGGCGGCATGAAAGCGGCGCGTCAGGAACGCCACGCACGCTGGAAGTCTCAGAACACAGTCGCGCTCCAAGCAAGCCAGTTTGTCTACACGGTCACTAACAACGGTGAGACGTATTTGTTTCGTGAGCCGGGCAAGCCAAAGGTTGACTTTTATCCGAGTACCGGACGGTGGCGAGTGGCTGGCAAGTCTCAGACATTCAGCGGTGGTGCTGCTGGATTCATTCGCTGGTATCGAAGTCAATGAGGGCATAAAGAGAGGTCTAAATGAGCTACGAAGGAATCAACGGGACTATAGCGCACGCTGTTGTGATGACCGCTGAGCAAAACAAGTTTCCACGCGAATCAGCATTGCTCGCTCTTGCTTGGATTGCGCACACGGGCGGCGATTACAAACAACCTCTTACCCCAGAATTTCCAGACGCATTCAGAGCTTCTGTAGAGAGCGTGGCGGGAGATTTTGCAGCAGTTGTTAAGGAAACAAGCCCGCTCAAAGACGATGAGATGGTGTCCACTCCGCTGGCGATTACGAAGGACAATGTCGAGAGCTTCGTTATCGAAATGATCAACGCTCTTGGGCTACATCCAGCAGTCGCTATGCAAATTCTGGGAGTGATTGCGTACGCGGACGGTAACTTGAAAAAGAAGCTTCACTTGCCAACGCTCGCGGCGCACATGGGCAAGGAAGCAGCGCGATACGGCTATTCCGTGGATCTTCAAGAAGTCAAAGACGTGCCGATCAATATCACCGGAGCGATGTAGATGACCCGTCAACTCCTAACTGAATTCGAGAAACTAGCGAGGGAAGCGCATCGGTTTCACCCCGGCGAATGGAAGGATTGTAAGTATCGGTTCTGCCGGGAGCGATTCGTGATGCTGCAGGCGGCTTTATCGTCCATTGAGGCAAGTCAATACATTGCAGGAATGAGACTTGGCTGGAACTGCGCAATTACCGGCGACGAAGAGGCATTTGATCGTGCCATTCAGAGCGCCAAACTAACTGCATCGACTCGTCCCCACGCTGAAGCTAAAGAGGAACCATTCATCCTTGCCGAAAACTGAAATCCTCGCAAATAGTTACTTCTCTGGTTGCGGCTTGCTGGACCTTGGCCTAACTCGTGGCGGTGTGACCATTCAGCAGAGTTTTGAAATTGACCAAGTATGCTGCGACACGCTTCGTCAGAACTTCGACCATGAAGTTGTCCAGGGAGACATCACAAAGAAGCTGGTAGCGAGCGAGAAGGAATGTCATGTAGCAGCAGCGGCCTATCCTTGTACGAAGTATTCAGCGATTGCCGACATTCATGGCGCGCGGACCGGCGACGATCTTTATCTTCACTTCTTCCGTCACATCGCGATTAGCAAGTATGAGATTTACACGCTCGAGAACGTGCCCGGCATGAAGAAGTTCCCGGTTGTGATGGAGGCCATGACCAAACTACCGGATTATTACGTGAACGTCTTTTGTCCGGTGTCGTCATCTAACTGGCTACCACAGAGAAGGGACCGGCTAATCATCATCGGCAGCCGTAGACCGTTCGCGTGGCGTCCGCCGGCGCAAACGAAAGCGTTAACGCTGGTGGAGATTCTTGAGGAAGATCCACGGCCTCACGTTCCTGATTACGTGGCTAAACGGCTGAACGGAGCGTATCGAGACAGGCCAATTATCAGCGATCCGACCCGCGGGGACATTGCGCCCACCTGTGTGGCCCATTACGCAAAGGACGTGAGTACGAGATTGGTGGCAGATAAGAGATTTCCGAACGGCGCCCGGCCGTACACAGTAAGAGAATATGCGCGGCTCCAGGGCGTACCGGATAGCTTCACCTTCGCGGGTTCGGATAACGATGCCTACCGGATGATTGGCAATGGCGTGTCAGTGCCGGTAGGCGAATGGTTGGGCCACGAAATCACCAGATACTTTCAGAATTGATTTGAGCAACCGCTGCCAAAAGAAAACGTCGCATAGAGAAGCTATCCCCGCACTCGGCAACGCCGTCTCAGAGTTTCGTCGCCCTCTCTACTTCTTCCTCCAGTACTGTAAAATACTTGACTATCTGTGCCGGGACTTTGCATTCATTGAAACTCTTGCGGAGTAGATCCTGTTCCGCTTTCTCCAACTCAATTTCATCCTGATTAGCTTCGATTGCTTCATCAATCTTTCGCTGAATGCGTGCGAAGGTTCGTCTCATCTGGCCTTCGAGTCCTTGAGGATGCGTGCCATTGACCGCATGAAGGATGTAATTCTCGGTTAGCTGGATGTTGGATAATCCGCCTTCTCCGTTTTGCGGCTGTTTGTAGTCAAGATTGATTCTCAGTGTTGGTTTGTTTCCGTTCTCCATAGTTTCCCTTTCAGGTTTAAGCAATTTCGTAGACAAAAGTAAAAGTAAATCTCGCTCCGTTTGCCCCCGGGTAGGTCGCATCGTAAAACGTGATGTACAACTTATTATCGTTTGGTGGAATGCCTCCATTTAAGACCTTAGAGGTAACTCCATTCTCACGTCCCGCAGCAGTTTGGTCTTTGGTGTTTACCGCTGTGAAAGGCAGTGTGCAGATCGCATAAGTGCCCGCTGTGCCGTTGGTCGTTACCGGAATATCGACGTGCACCCAGCAGAGTTTCGTGCTCAACAGTTTATATCTGCCGGTGATGGTTCCGAGGGTGGTAAAGGATCCACTACCGGCTGTCACTGTAGGGGTGTAGGTTGAGGCGGCTCCAGTGTTTTCCAGAGCCGCAAGCAGAACCTTTCCGGTGCTGTTGGTGAGAGTTGTTGGGGCGCTTCCAGCTTTTAGGAGTCCACTGACAGTTAGGTCACCGCTGAAAAGTCCACTTCCGCGCACGTCGAGCATTGTTGACGCGGTGATGGTGGATGCTGAGGTGCCGCCAATCAGTAAGCCCGCAAACGGTGCACTGGCAGCGCCATACATCTGCATGTAGTTCGTTGAGGCATTACCTATGTTGATGATGTCAAAGTTGATTTCACCGCTCGATGAGTTCAGTACCTTTGTCTGAAAGTATCCACTAATCGACGCGCCGTACACGAAAAACGTGCTTTTGGTTTGCGTCCCCGAGGCTAGAGACTCTGTACTTATGGCCGCAGCCACGGTCGCGCCATTTTTCCACTTGAGTTGATTAACGGTTGAAGTTCCACCGTCCAAAGAAAGCCCGTCAGCGTCCATCACCGCTGCACCACCACCCGCATTAAATGCGCCATCTGTATCTATGTAAGCCTGAACGACGGTCCCACTTGTGCTACCTCTGAATTCCAGTCTCTTGTTTGAGTTATTCCAGTAAGCATTGCCTTGGTTCGTCGCCACGTTTCCCATCGTGACATTTCCTGAAGTGTCGATGCTGAAAAAGGGAGTTGTATTGAGACGCATTGAAAGAGCGCCAGCAGAGATCAAGGTGTTAACCTTGCTCGCTGCGACTTCTCCAATGGTGATCACTCCTGAAGTGTCCCACTGGCCCAGTACGACCGGAGTGGTCTTTCCGTAGATGACTCTGTAGCCGTTCGCGGAATCAATCGTGATCCGTGTTTGACTATCTGCGTACTTTCCGAAGGCTACGCCGTGAGCGGTTGATGAGTAACCATAGAGGCCATTCAAATTGCCAATGGCCCAGTGTTCCGTCCAGTCATTGTAAGTCGCGGAGTTTCTGACATTGCCAACGATTGTTGGCCCGATCATCGCCGCAGATTTGACGCCCCGCTCTGCATACAGTTCTATGTGTCCGTCGCCCGTGCTGCCTGTGTTCATCACAGCAGATCCAGCAGGCCAACTATTTGCCCCCGTGTCATCAAGATCACGAGTTACTGAATAGCGATAGCCCCCAGCAATCGTTGTAGGCCCACTCGTGATTGCCAAAAACTCCACTTGCCCGATGGTGAGCATGAGGACTCGATTGCCGCTAACTAACCCGTTGTGCTTGACATCAATAGTGGTCGCCACGGCCGACAGGTCTGCGATCAACAGAGTTGCGTTGACGCCAATTAAAACGTGCCCGCTGATCATCGTTAGGGTTTCAGCGGCGACGAGGGTCTCCACGCGAAGTTCCGCAGCGTGAAGGGCGAGGTACTTTTTAGTCAACGCACCGAGATTCTGATCGTAGTTAAGGCTTGGAAGTATGTCTTTTCCCGCCGCGTTGAAAATCCAGTCTCCAGTCGGCGCGACGAGGAGATTTCCGGCGCTATCGACAGTGAAACTCGTGTAATTCGCAGCGTCATAAGCGAGCCGCATTTGTTCGGTGATCGCAACTACGTGCAGCCTCGCGGACGCAGTAGTCGCCCCTATAACGAGGTTCCCAGCGCTGGTAACTCGCAGCTTCTCGGTTTCAGCCGCGCCGTTAGTCGAAGTAGAGATCGCAAAGTATCCGCCGAAGTCCCCGGCGGTGCTGTTTTCCTTCCTTCCCGCTATCGAAGCAAAGCGTGCACTAACAAGATTTGTGGTGTAATTTCCACCTAACCCAATGGAGCCGCCAATATCAGCTGCTGCAGAGTCGATGGTCATCACTTGGAGATTACCGGCCCGTGACCCGACTGTTGAATTAGGGCCGTTGATCTGAACCGCGTTCGCGTTCGCTGCCGGGGCCGTGGTCGGTGTCGTTCCGATTGTTAGTGGAGCAACCGGGACGGTGGTATTGATTCCGACATAGCTATCAACGAAATTCATATGACTGTTCATTGATAACGGGGTGTTGTGCATTCCCCGCCACAAGGAAGCGGAGATTACTGAATGAAAATCTGCTGTACCAGAACCGCTAACCCTGTTTCGGGTCAGTAGCACCGAAGTTGGACTACCGGCAAGGCCAATTCCATAGCGTGCCTGACCGTTGATCGGGCAGTCGTCAATGTCCCATACCCCGCTGAACACTTCGATTCCCAAGGTTCCAGATCCGCCCCCCGGTCCAATCTTGGTATGACGAACCGAGGTGCTACCACCACCACTGGCAATCTGACCACCATCTGTTGAGGTGACGACGTGATTACCCTGAAGATGACACGAGTCAATCAGTAAATCCGTGGCCCCACCATAGATCCCATTGGTTGAGCAATTTTCGATCACGCTGCGACGGATAACCGGGCGGATGATCGATGTATGATCACACCAAATACCTACACTCGAAGTCGTGGTAATTCCTGAGCCTATGACGACACAGTCCTCAATTAGAGCGTCGATAGCACCGGGGACTATAAAGATCCCGATATAGTAAGGATTGATTACCTTAACAGAACGAGCCGTTGGCCCAGCAGTCCCCAAGAGGTCTAGTTCATCGCCTGTCCCGCTGGAGCGCGCCGGGTAATTACCATCAATGGTGCAGTTTGAAAGTTCTCCATAACAGCTAAGTAACGTTCCGGTGAATGTCGCTTTGCGTATCAGAGTTGTCGCGTCAATACCTGCACCCTCAACAGTCACTTCGGGTCCCCACGCGAGGGCAGATCCGAGTAAATAGCTTCCCGGAGGAACGATAACTTTTCCGCCTTCGACGGTCGCTGCCGTTATCGCATCCGCAAAGGCGGCAGCGTCATCTGTGATCCCGTCGGCCTTTGCGCCGTAGGCCATGACGTTGAAGGTGTTGCCAGAGGCGATTACAATCGCCGCGTCAATGGCGATAGTCGTTCTTTTTACGTCTGGCCAACTTGCTGGGTCAGAGGGAATTGGAATCAAAAAGTTTGTGGTTACTTCAAGTGCTTCAAGCATTTCTATAACGGTGGCACAATTAAATCCAAGGGCAACCCTTTGACTCCTACTATCTTTGATACCTGGCGAAGACGAAGGAACAGCCTTGCTAGGTCACCGCCAAAAGCCGCAAAACTGTCAGCCTTTGAAAAGACCGTGGAAGGCTTGATAGCCCCGCCGAATAGCGAATGCCTCAGATACGCATGACTTTCATCGCCATTAGGAATCCACGTCACCAGACGGAAGGGGTAAGGAATGGTATCCCCGAGCGAAATCTTAACGATGTGCTTCGGCTCTTTCTTAAAGTTGTGCGCTGATAATTCATTCCCGTTGTGAAGGAATGTGTACTCTGGTCCATGCCTGCCGTTGACCTTTTCGGGTTCCCCGCTGTCATCAAACCAGTTCGCGCCAGGGTCAACGCCTTCACGGGTAAGTAGTACTTGGTCGTAGGTGCGCCAGACTTCTCTGACACTTCCCGTTGGGCGACCGGGCACGAATTCCTCCCAGTCGATCAACATAGACGGAACGGAGCCAATGTTGGGTGAGATCGCTTTGTAGTACTTTTTATCCACCGTGTAGATCACGGTATCGTCGATCTCGTAAGCTTTGCTGGATGACCACTTTCTTTTCCATTGCGGCCAGTCGTAATAATCAGCGGGAATGGACCACTCTACCGACAACACGGTATCGGCTACGTTTGGAACTCCAGTTGTCGGATCAGCCCTGATGACAAGTCCGACGCCGAACCCCTGCCCAAAAGAAGCGTCATAAGGAGGAGGGGTAAACGTGCCCGTCGTGAAATAATCCAGCGACATTTCGAACTGGAATAGTTGACTGGGCTGGTCGATTGCCTGAATTGACGTTCCAACCATCGAACCCATCAAAGGTAGGAAGTTCGCAACATTATTCTTCCATTCGTTACCGCTCATTTGCCGATAAATAACAACGCTCTCAACGGATGCGAGAAGCAGCCCCAGCCCGGATATCTCCATGAATGGGTCATCCGGTGCAGGCACTTTTTGGGTTAACCGAACCGTCGTCGTAGAAATTCTCTCCACCAAAAAAAAGCCTGTAATGTCTGCGTCTGCTGTCCACGCGTCAAAGATTGCTTTCGCGACCGAGCCCGGACTATCGCCAATGACAACTGGAATCAATATCGTTATCGGTGTGCCGGCCATCCCGTCAGCGGCAACGGTCACATCCGAATCCCCGGTACCCAGTACTTCCTGAACGATGAGAGTCAATTGCCTTCGGGTGGTCACATCGACGCCGGTGGTTATAAACATCGTGCTCTGCAAACCATCAGTGGCCAGAGGTAACGTCAGTTTTGTGTTTGCGGCCTCATCCGTCCAGTCGGCATCTTCTCCGAATAGGGATTCGTACGTGGCGGGTTCCTGGGAAGCATTAGCGTGACCCTCAGCTTGAATCAGCCAGTATTTGCTTGAGTCCCGAACAATAACCGGATTAGTCATTGCTGCAGGAGGAATAGAAGATCCGTCAATCAGTTTTGAATAGATCGTATGGCGTTCAAAGCTTAGTTTCTGTTGGATTTTAGTTTCAGGAACAATGACGAACCGATGGACACCCATTTCGACGTTCTCGAGACTGAACACCGCTTGCTTGGTGGTTTTGTTCGGCTCAATCACAACGTCGTTAACGATGAAAGGGGCAACAACGTAGGCTGGATCCGGATCAGTGTTTGCGATGTCTATTGCTCCCGCGCCAGGCGTGGCTGAAACCTTAAACGTGTTGAGAGTGACGTCGCGCACGAAATAAGCAGTTTCAGCAGCAATGCCGATATCGATATCCGAACCGCCGACGTTCTCGAACAAGATAGGCATGCCCACGGGATAGCCATGCGCGGCAAGAGTGAAGATGTTCGTCGTGGGGTTAATCGCGACTGCTCGAACATCTTTCGGACGCCGCCACCAGATGCGGCCATACACGTCAAAGGGGAATGTCGGATCGAACTGGACTAAACCGCTGATTGCAAGATGCGGAGTGCCATCCGGAGAAGCTAAAGGAACTTCAGTCAGCGTGAGACTAACAATCTTCGGCGCCGGCGAGAGCGGGGAAGGCGTATGGCCAGGTGGACGGCTTACAGATGGTCCGTGTCCATCAGGATAGTATTCCTGCTTCCAGACCTTCAGGATGAATGCTTTCTCATTCGCGGTAGTAATTGAACTCAGGAAACGTTCTTCAACCACCTCCATAACTACGGGTCCCTCGTAGGACTCGAATGGCGTGAGTCTCCAATTACCTCGAGGGTGGACTAAGTAGACAAGATCGTGTTTGGCAACCGTGTGTGCTGATTTCTGACCGTTCAGCTTTGCTTCCAGGTCCCGGTCGGAAGCTTTGACCATCATCGCCTCGCCCATTCGTTGAGCAAGACTCTGACGGGCTACTCCGATTTGAACCAAGCCGGGATCGATTAACGTCCCGTTGGCCTGATCCCTTAAATCATCGCGGTTGATTTCAATAAAGCCCTGGGTGAACTGATTGTCGTCACGGTTTCGATACCCGAGAACTAAGAAGTTTGGTTTGTTAATCGGATCGGTTCTTTGGGCGACAACTGAAGCTTTGACGATGTTGGACTTTTTGGTGTAAGTGGAAACGCCTGACCCGGAATCCAGTAAGTCGATCGCGGGTCCCCCTGAACTCTCAGCAAGCTTTATCGTTGTTGAGGTTCTGTTCACCACGTAATAGTTATGGCGGACCGACAGGGGATCGGGTAACTCTCCATCGCGATTGTCCAACCTGAGAATGTCACCATTCGCCAGAGTGTTTCCCGGCACGCTCAGAGTGTTTGCGGAGACGTCGACGGTGAAGGGAATTCCGGTTTCGTAAACGAAAGTTGCAACCGGAACTCGGTCCTCTGCCCAGAGGAAAGTTATCTTTCCGTTTACGTCTTGCCACTTCACCCCAGGAGCTCGAGACATCAATGCTTGAAACACGGCAGGGAACGGCGCGTTATCGAGAACCATGTCAGCGTCGAACTGTGGGATTGTCCTCCCGGCCGTCGCTACAGTTGAGTCGCTGAATAGATACTGTTGAGCAATAAGCTGCTTTGAAATCTTTGAAGATGACCAGAGCAGTGAGACTTCACCTGGCCCGACGCCTTGGAAGTACTCAAAGGTGATTGCTTTCTTTCCGACCGTGAGAGCGATTGATCCAGAGTTTTCCAGGGCTCCGTGAGTGGTCCAGTCGTCAATCAGTTGTGTCCCGTCGACCCAGAGCCTCGAGCCGTCATCCGTAACAGTGTAAAAGGTGTAAGTGTCAGCTTCCTTAATATCAACGAAGCCGGTCCATCTTCGAGAAACGTTCTGGGTAGTTTCTCCGTAATGTTGGTCCACAACCGGATCGATGCGAATCGTAGACGCTCCCGTTAGATCCGTGGTGTTGAAGTACTCGCCCTTGAGACCGTCACCGGCCCCGGCAGCCCATGCAATAGCCAGATCACATTTATTCCGAAACATGACCCAGCTCGCCCAGTCGAACCGGGTCAGGACGTCTATTCCTGCGCGTCGACAGGCAAAAGCTAATAACCGAGCATTATTGGATGTGAATGTAGGCAGTGAGCCAACTCGCGCGCCGGAAGAGTTGTAATCCCACACGCACGAGGTACGAAGCTTTATCTCCGAGTCGGTAGGTTCCGCGTTGTCATCTGTTGACAGGTTCTCGGGCAGCCGCGTTTCCACATACGGCCGTCCTGAAAAGGTGAAGTCCAGTTCCGGGAAGAAATGCGGCCGACCTTGAATCGGATCGGCAAATCCTAACGAAGCGTCGGTGTTGTAACCGGGATGGAAGATGTAGTCTCCCGTGTCCGTGGCTGCGTCGTACGGGGTTAATGGGAAGCCGTTGTAGTGATACCACTCGATACCGTCGAAAAAGCCTTCGCCGCGGTGTCCTGCGGCATTAGTCTCGCCCTTGAGGAGACGTTCACCGCCTCCGAGTAAGACGATCACGTACTTATGGCCGTTCTCAAACTTCCAGTAGGCTGGAAGCCCGGCAGTAGTCTGCGTTCCGAGCGGTAAAACCGACTTCGGATTGGTAGTATCGCCTTCACGTCGAAGAATGAAACCCATTTAGGCGTCAATCGCCTCCCGCATGACACAGCTATAAGAAATCCTGCCAAGAAATACGGGACTGCGGGAGAAAGCAGAATCAAAGCGGACCTTGATTAGTGGGGCACTTGTTCCGAGGATTGAGCGCGGGCAGTCTCTGATCCAAAACCAGCGAGTTTTCTTGTGCCATTCGTAGAACGCCACGGCCGCCAGGTATTCCGGATCCACTTCGCGACGATTAAAGGCATAGCGAAACACGTCTTGCAGTTCACTCTTGACCACAAACGACGGGGTCAAATCTTCAGCCAGCGAGACGTTTGTTTTGTCGTCAAGGTCTGAGTCGGCGCCGTCATAATTTGGCTGATAAGGAAACGTCGCCTGAATATCAATGATCGTTGTGCTGGTTGCGTTGTCTGACGTGTCCCGGGCCGTAATGATCACCGATTCGCTCTCGTTTGAAGGTGTCAGCGTTGTAGCGACTCCGTTGGCTGTGGGAGTTGGCGCGATAGCACCGCGGCTGGCAGTCCATGCGATTGTTTCGCCGGCGCCGGTCCCGGTGAAGGTAGGCAGAGTTCCACTGCTATACCGGTGCGAAGTTTGAGTCTGTGCGATTGACGGAGCTGGCATCTATTTCACCCTACGGTAGATATGATTTCGTAAACGGATATCTGTTATCGGGGTCAAGCAGTGGAGGTATCTGCGGGTAGCCGGCTGGATAACCCCCAGGATTTGTATTCGGGTTGGCAGTCGGAGCATTTGCAGAAGGTGTTAATCCCGGTACGCCTCCATGTCTGGTATTTCCATGCCCACTACAGCCGGTGGGCGAATTCTGCAGCTTGTCGCAGAAGTCGGGATCCCCGCCCATTGACACTTGCCAGCCGCATTGACCTCCGAGTGGATGATCTCCCCCGGCGTTGAACACGTAAGGGCAGTGCTGGCTAATCTGTTCATCTCCCAGCACGATCGAACTGTCAGAGGTGTCGACGGTGAAATGACACTTCACGAAACCATCATCAATCGGCTGCGTTCTCAGCGCTCCCGTCCCGATCTGATACTTCTTTCCTGAAACCGGGTCAGAGGCTTGCCAGGTACCATCTGCAATCTTCCAAACTCGCTTGATGACCACTGTCGACCCATCCAACTGCCTTCCGGCGTTCAGGAAGATAGGCCCATAAACGTTTGGTAGATTCTCAATCGTGAATTCGCCACCGTCTGCATTGCCTCCGTCTGAATAAACAATGTCGGGTAATGAGCGAATCACCCCATCGTAGAACTGGCCATCTACCGTGACGTCGGCAGTCGCGAGATAAAGAGTTATCGGATCAACCGGATCCGGAAGCGTAATGATTACGAGATCACGAGTCATCGTGTCCGGTGCGGCTTGTGCCGCTATTGCTCCAGCGCCTAAGACGTGCGGCATTATCGAAGCCCTCGCTTCTGTTTGAGGTTTTCGAGGATTGGCACGGTCGACCCGCCGCCGGTGTTGATCATTTCTTCGTTGAAGCCTTCAACGACAATCTTTTTCCCTTCAGGTGAACGCAAGCCGTGGATCATCGTGCCAAGCAAAACTCTCTCAACGTCGCTGCTTGGCTTGAAGACAATGTTGCCTCCTACGGGACCGGAGCCGTTCGCGAATCCCGGTACTGACTGCTGGGACCTGGTTCTGACCGCGCTTCCAGGTGTGGCCATCGTGTAAACACTGTCGACGCCGCGATCGTGTCCAGGCACGGTCCACGACCTTATCATCCCTACGTCGTCAATCCTTTCACCCGGGCGAACCTTGATTAACGTCTGTGCCCCGCCCATGTAAGGAACAAGACCGTTTGCAATCCCACCTGAGTAAGTAGGGGTGAAGACAGACTTGAACTGTTGGGACTTTTCTCCCGCCTTGGCAGCTGCTTCAATCTGTGGCCAAAGCGCTACGGTCCTGCCGCCCGGATCCACCGAAATACCTGCTATCTGATCCCACCAAAGCAGGGCATTGCGTTTCGTCTTCGCGTCTTTAATTCCGGCGATAGAAGCGAGGTAGCGCTGATGCACCTGTTCAAACTGTGACTTGGCTTGCGAGACTGTTAGTTCGCCTCGTTGGGCTGCGTAGAGGATTTCATAGACAGCCGGGAGCGTTTCGAGACTCGCCTGGTTGCGCACCTTTTCTGCCTGCTGACGGGCTTTATTCTTGCTGAGAATGATTGCTCCGATAATCAGAGCTCCAGCAGCAACGGCCGTGAAGGGATTTGTAAGCAACCCGGCAATCATCGGACCCATTGATCCAAGCATGCCGGTCGCGGCGAACATTCCCGGCGCCAGAAACGCCGCCCCGATTCCGCCGGCGATTAGTCCCCCAGCGCCACCGAGTATTGATCCCAAACGAGACTGGCCACCAAGAGACGTGCCTAAACCCATGCCAAGCATCGGTAGCATTGCTCCCACGCCCGCTGCCAGGCTTCCCCTGCCTGTCAAGCTGGCTGCGTTAGCTAACTGTCCTGAGCCAAGCTGAGCGCCAACTGAGGCCCATGTGGGTGTAGATGAGGCAGGGACCGACATGCCGGACATGCCCAGTCCTAAAAAGCCGCCGCCGGTCATACCGGGAATGATGCCGGTCAGAAGACCCGCTGCCGGACTCGCGCCACCTGCAAAACCTCCGGTTAGACCGCTTCCAGCCCCGCCGCCGCTGAGAAGTCCACCGCCTGTCGGTCCAGTGCCGAAAATGCGGCCCAACAAAGACTCGAAAACGTTTGTCAGACGGGTAAACACAACGCGGGCGATCATCTGCCTCACAAGGTCCGCGAATCCTTGACCAATGGACTTGAAGAAGCCGCCGATGGAGTTGGACCATCGTTCGGTGGCTCGCGCAAACACGGAACTAATATCTTCAGCAACGCCACGGATACGATCCCGCATCAGGATAAGCTGGTTCTGCTGGTCTATCTGTTGTGCAACGGCGAGGATTTCTTGAGCGCGCGCGTCGTTTAGATCCAAAAGTCCGGCTGCTTCGAGTTGTTGGGCTGCGTGCTGTGCGGTAGTTAGTTGGACGTTTTGATTGAGCTTACCGTTTACGTCAGCGAGAATGCCTGCATAGTCCTGGGCGGTCTTCTTGACTAACTCAGAGGCATCAGCAAGGCGCTCGGTGTCCGCGTCTTTCATGGCTTCCAGCACTGCCCGGAATCCGGCGCGCGCGAGGTACGCTTGCTCTGTGCTTTCTTCCCATGCCCGGCCTTGCTTCTTAGTTATCTCAATGAAGTCTAATGCCTCCCGTTTCCACTCTGGCATGCCGGTTAATAGATCAGAGATTGCGTTTTGCTGCTTAACGATCGCGTCAACGACGGTTTCAGTGGCCCGCGCTGCGTCCTCTTCGGTTTTCTTCAGGTCTTTTGCAATTTCGTCGTTGGCTTTTCGCGTATCGATTAGCTGAGCTGTCAAACGAATCTGTGCCGCCACTTCTGGTCGGATACTTGCGTATTCCTTTTCTAAAAGCTGAAGATTTATTTTTTCCAGTTCGGTCGATGTCGCGAGATCGTTGTATTGGCGGGTGAGTTGTTTCAGCAGGGCGAGGGAAGCATCGTGTTCAGTATGGGTTTTTTTATCTGGTCCACCAAAGTCGATTCGCGGCCCTTCCGTCTTGGGCCTCAGCTTATTCATTCTGCTGAGAATGTCGCTTTGAGTTTGCTGGTCCAGGCCTGCAGCCTGTGCGGGAGCGAGCGACTGCAAGCCAGTGAAGATTGCAGGCAACCCGGTAAATGAACCTAACACTCGAAGAACAGCGGGAATCGGAATACTAGCCAGACCTGTTACGGCCTTCGTCAATTCCAGAACATAACCGCCCAGTCTGATTGCCCCACGCCCAGCCAAGTCAATCTGGTTCGCCCAATTCTCAATTGTTCCCCTGTTTTCAGTGAGTAGGTTGGAAAACTCTTTAATTACTCGCGTCGTAATCGGCTGGAATTCGGTCGCCACGATTCTAGCAACGCCCATAAACTGCCGCCCCAGCTGATTGAGTGAGTCGTTGAGTTCGTCAGCAGAGTTGGCAATCGGCCCGGTTATCAATACACCCATTGCGCGGAGCTTTTCAATCAATCGATCGATATCCCCGCCGGTCTCCTTAATAATCGCGAGAACATCTTTTCCTGAACGCCCGAACAGTCTCAGGGCTATAGCGGTTTGCTGTGCGCCTTCGGGCATCTTCGAAAGCGCAATAAACGACTGGCGCAACGCTTTCTCGTTGTCGTTAATGTCCAGGTTCAGCACCTTGAACACTCGCGACATCTCGGAGCCCTTCTTGTGCGCCTCTTCCATATTTTTTTGGAAGATACCGAGAGCGCCGGTGACCGTATCGATTGATCCGCCTGTAGTTGATGCGGCATTCTCGAGGGCGCTTAATGTTTCAACCGCGAATCCGGTCTGTTGGCTGAGATCCTTAAACTTTCCATCAGCCTCAGCGACCGCCGTAGTTAGTTTGTAGATAGCTACCGCTGCGCCAACGGTGCCAACGGCTATCGCGGCCATCGCTGCACCGAGAATACCTAAACCTCCGCTTGCTTCACCTGCCAGAGCGCCCAGGGAGCGCATGCGGCTGGCCACGCCGCCCATTGGTCCCTGAAGCGCCGCCGAAGACGAACCTAAAGCCTGCATTGAATCCGTGAGGCGCTGAATGCTGGCCTTGAGTCCGGTTGATTCGGTTTGCTGCTTTCGCCATTCCGCGATTAAGGCTGCGGATCTTTGACGCTGAAGGGAGGCAACCGCACTGAGTTGTTTTTGCGCCGAGAGCTCGCCCTGAACGGCATCCTGGCGGATCTTATCGACGATGTTAGAAGTCTCGCGCGCGCCTGGACGCAAGCGAGAATTGTCTAAACTGGCTCTTATAACTACGTCGTATTGTCGCAAAAGAAACCCCTACCACTGAAGATTCAACACACAAAATCTTCCTGGTAGGGGTTAGCAGTGAAGGAAAGCACTGGACCGGGTAACAGTCAGCCGGACTATACACGCTTGGAGAGTTTTATGTTTTGAGCGTAGGATTGCCGCTATGAAATCCTTACTAATCATCGGCCTGCTGGCCATCTCGACGTTCGCTCAAACCAAGAACCCCGAATTAGCTGAGATAGTGAGATTGCGCGATGAACTTGTCAGGTCAACCAAAGAGTACGCGGCGCTTCTCGAGAAACAGATACCCAGCCAAGAGCGGAACGTGCAGAGAGCGGAAGACCGCCTTAAACAACTGCAGGGCCTTCGCGAGCAAAGTCTGGTGTCAGAGAAGGAAGTCGAGGACGCGGGGCGTTCACTGAAGGCCGCTCAAAACAAAGTAGCAGAAATCAGGCGGGGAATCGCAGACGCCGCGAAGCAGATCGAGCAAATGCCAACCGACGCGGAGTTGGAGCGCGAATATAAGCAGGCAGTTAAAAAGCGCGCGGCTACTAAACGTCGGGCGTGCAGAAACTGGACACTGACTGCCTATCAGCGACAACAGGGGCGCAAGACTATTTCCGGTTTTCAGGTTGTTTGCGAGCGGTAGGTTTTCCGCGCGGCTTTTTCTGCCTGGGCGGATCGAGCGTGACGTGGATAACCACCGTGTAATGCTGAGGCTTTCGCGGCTTCTTCATACCCTGATTTTACCCTTAACACACGAAACCCGCCAGCTTTTGACTGACGGGCAACGTGCGTTCGATTGAGACCTTTGGCCGAAGGATCAGAGGCCCAAAGTATACCACGGCGCGCCGAAAACGTAAGTTCAAAAAGTGCTGTAAAGTTTCTCTGTTCGATTGGGCAGAGATTCCTACCTTAGAAATCCTCGCTCAATCCATTTTCAAATGTTGCTGTTTTCTCAGATTGGTTGGAGGCCAAATCCCTCGTAGCTTACTGATTGGCTGCGCGGGCTACCCGTCTCTTTTGGCAACACGCTCGAATGCGCCCTGAACACGGCGCACGGTGGTAAAGAAGAACCTGAGCACCGTTGAGAGTTAATCAGTGCGCGATAAGCCGTATACGTTCACAGCAGCAACATAATTCGCGGCCC
>UEXT01000542.1_pt1 | contig 23819 bp, 18 predicted proteins | sample 4301081 | NCBI WGS metagenome assembly UEXT01 (sample SAMEA4773177, study PRJEB27434) | metagenome | biome: 2259; feature: agricultural soil; material: soil | place: USA | collected 2014-09 | depth 0.25 m
TTGGTTCGATTCGGCGCGAGTGCCTGGACCATGTGCTCGTGTTCCACGAAGCGTCCCTCCGTCATATCCTTCGTTCGTATTTGGATTGCTATCACCGATCGAGAACGCATCTCTCCTTAGGGAAGGACTCGCCCGAGCCGAGATCGGTCCAGCCGGAGCCAATGGGAAGAGTCGTCGCTCTGCCCCAGGTCGGCGGGCTGCATCACCGCTACGAACGACGGGTCGCCTGAGACCCCGCCATCCTTAATATAGGTAATATAGGTGCTGACGACGCCACGCCCGGCGCGATCCCGCTACGCCGAAAAGCTGACACATTGCCGTTTTGGCGGCAGGAGCAGCGATCGCCGACCTGGCAACCGAGGGATACGCTGTCCGCAGCTACTTTGCTTCACCTTTTTTTACCGAGATCGAGTTTTCGGTAGGGACAGACTCGGATGGGGCCTCCCCGCACCTTCCGAATCTAATGACAGCAAGCATCTGGGTATCGCCGAATGCAAGGTCCCATTCATTCGCTGTCGAACTCTGCCTACCGTTCGTCGAGTTCCTGCGATGCAGCATGGGATCGAGTGGACTTGGAGAGTCTCCTTACTCGATAGGTCCACAGATTCGAAATATTCTGTTGATATTCCCCACATCTCGTTCGGGCTCACAACAGCGATGCTATCTGTACGTATCGTTCCCGCGCTGGTAACGAAGTTGAGAGTGCCTCGGCAGTCGGAATCAACCGTCACTGATCCGGTGTAGGTAACATTGGGGAGAAACCGGAATTCGGCTACGGTGGCATCGAACGTCCCGCTGACGTTCGCCTCGGGGTCGATGTTCATGGTTCCGATGGCGGTGATGTCCCCACCGGGCAGGATCTTCTGCTGTCCCACCTCTGTGGCGAACAACCAGGCTCCGGCAATGGATTGATTGGAACATGGATGATCCTTGCCCGTCGCATTGGCCGGCACCGCCAGAGCCAACAGCAGAACGGCCCCGGTCAGTTGCACTAACTTTCCCAGCATTCTGGTTCTCGTCATGATGCTTCTCCTTTTCGTTGACACCACGTACCCAACTGCGGCCACCATGCATGTACGCTGTCGACAACGTTTTATTCAAAACTTTGGTCGACTGGACTAATCGGGGTAATCATCACCCTGGGGCAGATTGACCCTCAGGAGCCCGACGTTGGGGCAGTTTGCGGGCTTCGACTATAAGAGCTTCTAACAAAACCCTCAGGTACTGGAGACGGAGAGCCAAAATAACTCTTAAGCCATAGGCCCAGTGTTTTCGCAAATCGCTTTGTCGGCTTTAGAAATTGAACTTGAGGGACAACTGAACGATGCGTGGGCTGGAACTGAAGCTGACAATTCGGCCGAAATCCGCGGTGCTGATGTCGCTTACGGGGTTGTCGCGACTGAGATGATTCAGCACGTTGAAGAAGTCAGCTCGGAACTGCAGATCTTTCGATTCGGCCAACAAAAACCGCTTTCCGACGGAAAGATCGATGTTGCTCTGACTGGGTCCGCGCAGGACATTGCGTCCGACATTGCCAAGGTCGGTTCCACCCTCCGGTGCTAGTGCCATGGCGTCATGGGCGCTCGGGATTGGCTGGCCTGGCTGCACCCAAGCTTGGGCGAACGCAGACGGGTTGAAGTAATAACCCGTCGGGATGTTATTCAGAGCGGTTCTCCGGTTTGCTGCCCCCGCCCAATTGGGCCTTGCCCCAAACAGTCCGTAAAGGAGACCTCCGGTCGGATCGAAGATGTCGACCGGCAGACCTGACATGGCTGTCACGATTCCCGAAAGCTGCCAATTCGAGAACAATACTCGTCCCGCTACCGAGCCCCGGGCGGAGGATGGGCTCGGGAGATCCCAACTGCCATCGAACACAAAGTAATGAGTGCGGTCGAAATCCGAAGTGCCACGATTAGCACGGCCACTTAATTGATTTCCCCAAACAGCTGCCGTGTCGAGCCCGCCGCTACGGTCCGCAGTGCCATCGGAGTTTGCTCCCCCACCAGGGCCAGACGCATTGTCGATTGAGCGCGAAAATGTGTATGAAGCCGAGAATTGCAAGCCGTGGGAAAACCGTCGGTTCAAAGTCGTCTGGAGAGAGTGGTAAGTGGACTGGGCGGTCGACTGGTTTAGTGTAAAAAAGGCGCTGCTCACTCCCTGCATGGGCGCCCGCAATGTGGCGTTCTCAACTGTATTGTCGGTGATCACCTGGCCGGTCACAGCATTTGTGATGGGATGATTCAAACTCGCGATCGGGGCTTGGTTTACAGCAACGGTACGAAAGTGTTTCACGCCACGAGAGCCCACATACGCAATCTGCAAGGTCGCATCATGCAGCAATTCGTACTGCAGACTGGCGTTGAATTGCTGGCAGTAGGGCGTGCGAGCATTGCGATCAATCGACCATCCAGTGATAATGCTGCCTGGCTGAACTAGCGGGAAGCCGCTCTCCGGCGGTGCGGTGGCGAAAGGGGTACTAAAGGGCTGTCCTGAGGTCTCGGAATCCAAGAAGAATGGCGGGTCAAAATATTCGAGGGCAAGGTAGAAGAACGATGGACGTGCAAAGAAGATTTCATACCCGGCGCGAACCGCCAAACGACCCGATGGCAGCGGAGACCAGGCAAAGCCAACCCGCGGGCCAAAATTATTCGGATCGATGCTTTTGATCACGCGCTTTCCGACCCTGATCACTCCAGGCAGGCGGTATTGGGGAAGTGCGTTTCCCGCTTCGATAAGGCCGGCGGCAGGCGGGCCCACAGGGAGGCCGTTGCTGTCCACTTCCGAGCGTGGACGGTAAAGTTCCGGATCGAACCCACCAATGCGACCTTGCGAGTCATACGGGGGAGGATCCAGTTCATATCGCAGGCCCAGGTTGACCGAAAACCTTGAGGAAAGCTTCCAGTCATCCTGAATAAACAAGTGGTAATCGGTCGTGCGAAAATCCCGATGCGTTAGCCCAGTGCCAAGGTGTGCGAAACCAGGAGTATCATCGGGAAATTGCGAGGCGCCAGTATTCCCGGTCAAGAAATCCTCGAATGTTGGGAAATCGATTTCTCCGTAGGAAAATACTGCTGCTCGTGCGCGCCACTCGGAATGCAATATCTCACCCCCCACGCGAAGGGTGTGTCTTCCCCGCTGAAGAGAGAGGACATCGGCAAAGGAAAGCGAAGGCATAGTGCCCCGGTAAGTGATATCCGAGGTCCCGATGGATGCGCCGCCCTGGTCCCGGCCCAACACAATCAATGGCAAACCCGGGTATTGACTGGCTGTAGAGCGTTGAATCCCAAGTGAGCTGTCTTTCACCGACTCCTGCGGAACCTCGTCGTGGCGCAAGAAGCTGTAGCCGAATCTCGCTTCATTCACGGTATTTGGACTGAAGGTATGAATCTCCTGAAGCGACAGCACCCGGTTGTCGACATTTATGAACGTGCCGAAACCGGGTAGGCTGGCCGGCCCGCCAAAGTTGGATCCAGCAAGCGCGCTGAACAGCGGAGCATGAGCGAAGAAGAACTTTCCCGATAACGAATCTCTTGAACCCGCGCGGCCGTCGAGATTCGTATTGAATTGCTCTTCGTGAAAAGTGGAGAGCGCTGTGCCCGTAACCCGGCCGCTGTCAGTTTGAGGCGTGGGAATTAGGAACTTGCCATTCGGAAGTTTCAGGTTGAGCAGCTGCAGCGAGATCGGATCAATCGATGCCACCCCGAATGTATTCATGAGACTCGTGGCGGAGCGGTCATCGGTGAGCCCGGGAGCGATTAGAACACTCTTGTATATGCTTTGGTCAGTGGCGCCATTGGCGTCCCGCGTGCCCTGATAAGAGGTGAAGAAAAAGGCTCTATTCTTGCGAATGGGACCGCCCAGAGTGGCGCCGTACACGTTACGCCTCATAACCGGGCGTGGCTCATTTACCGCTCTTAGATTCGCATCATTCGCATTGAATGCTTCGTTGCGAAAGTATTCGTACGCGCTGCCGTGCAGCAAGTTGCTGCCGCTCTTGGTAACTAGTTGCACGTTGCCGCCCGCACCAGCGACGGACGCGTCGTACACGGAAGTCTGCACGTTCACTTCGCTGATACTTTCTGGCGCCGGAACGCCAACATCGGCGAAAACGTGCAGGGAACTGTCGTTTGCATCAACTCCGTTGATCCGGTAACTGTTCTGCGTCACGCGTGAACCGTTCACGGAAACGTTGGGCGAGTTGCGCCCGATGGCATTGTTGTTAGTGATGGGTGCGCTTACACCGGGCGCGAGAACCAAGAGTTGCAGGAAGTTCCGAGTCGGGAGTGGCAACTCTGTCAGACTGCGCGAGTCGAGTCTGGTGTTCAGTTCAGAACTGTCACTGCGCACCAGTGGGGGTGCATCAGTCACGTTGACTTCGAAGCTGCTCTGGGCGACTTGCAGGACCGCATTTACGGTTGCGGTTTCGCCCACGCCGACTGCAATGTTGTGAAATACGGCGGAAGTGAACCCTCTCGCCTCAATTCTTAACTCATAGTTGGCAGGCGGGAGCAACGACGCCGAGTAGTTCCCAGCGGCATCAGACATCACTGAGCGCTTGTCTGTTGTGGCATGGTTTTCGACAATGACTTCCGCGCCGACGATAAGGGCACCCTGAGTGTCTCGGACTGCCCCAGCAATTCGGCCGGTGGTCTGGGTCTGTCCCCAGGCGATCATCTGCAAAGACCCGCACAGGGAGGCCATGAGAACCCATTGGAGTCTGCCCGAAGGACTCATCGAGGTGACCTTTAAAGTGGTAGGCCGACGCGGCGCACGAGCTCGTCAAACCGCGGATCGGAGTGAATTGAATCGTACGCGGGGTCCACGCGCACGTACGCTATGTTTCGCTCGCGTTCATCCGCCGCCTTTTGCAGCCAGAAAAACGTCCTATCCTTATCTCCCAGGCGGGCATAAACCTCTGCAATGGCGTGTGGAATGTCAAAATTCCCCCGAAAATATTCCTTTTCCTGCTGTTTCGCCAGCTCCCTGAGTGCTTCCATGTAACCGGATGTGGCGTAAGCACGTTGTATAGCCGTTGAAGCTTGCTTAAAACCTGCCAGATCAGCTGCTCGCACCACCGCTGCAATAGCCTCCGCCTGCGCACCCTTTTGCGCATAATCGTTAAATAGATCCCAATGGAGAACACCAGGATCTGAATTGAAATCGGCATATTTACGCAGCCACTCAATACCACGATCGAATTCGCGACTGAGGTAGAAGTGTTCGGCCATGTTTGTTGTAGGATCCAGCTGTTGCGCAAGTTGAAGCTCGCTTTTGCCTTCTTGTAACCTTCCCATGTAATCAAGATATTCACTGAAACTCGCATGGGTATCCGCATCGTTGGGATTGAGTTCGACCGCTTTCCTGAATTCCCGTTCCGCCCCGGGCCAATCCCAGTCGTAATAAGCCTCTATGTTCGCGAGCGCAAGGTGCGCAGAACCGAGCTGCGGATCAAGGGACAACGCCTTCCGCAGAGCGTCTTTCTGCAGAGCCGCGGTTTTCGCGAGATGAGTCCGATCTTGTGCATTGTAGACGTCGCATAGCTTCACGTAAGCAGCGGCATAATTTGGTTCTATAGCAATGGCCTGCTGAAAGAACTCGAGCGCCTTCTTTGCCTCCTCCGGACCCCCGTTCTTACGTACCCGGGCCAACCAGTAATCGCCTTGAAGATACGCCTCAAGTGCTTTCTCATTCACCTGGTGCCTAGTCTGCAATCGCGCTTGCTGGGTTGGTGTCATGTTGGCGCGGATCTGATCAGCGATATCGCTGGCGACCGTGCTCTGCACCGACAACGCATCGCGCAAGTCGCGTTCGTAGCTCTGGGCCCACAGGGCTGCCTCGGTAGGCGCGTAGATCAACTGTGCAGACACACGCACCCGGTCACTTGAACGGCGGACAGAACCTTCGATGATCCCTTCGACGCCCAGTTCCTGCGCGATCTGCGGCAGCGATTTATCGCTTTTCTTGTAGCGCATCATCGACTTGCGGGAGATTACTTTCAGACCCTTGATTTGCGATAGGTCAGTGATCAATTCCTCGGTCATGCCTTCGCTGAAATAGTCCTGATTGGAGTCGCCGGAGAGATTCTCCAGTGGCAAGACAGCCAACGAACGAATCGTTGGCACCACTCCAGAAGCGCGGTGAGTGGTAAACCAGGCAGCTGCTCCCGCTCCCGCTATGGCTAGCACTGCTATCGAGATCAAGGCTAGTCGCGAGCCGCTGACAGCGAGCCATTTCCGTCTGCTCGGCGGTGCTTTGACCGCAGCCAGCCGTCCCGACTCTGTGTCTCGCTTTAAACGCTTCAGATCAGCTCGAATGTCAGCGGCGTGCTGATAGCGCACGTCGCGGTCCTTCTCCAGCGCCTTGGCGATGATCTGTTCCAACTCCACAGGAATCTTGGGATTGATCTTTCGCGCCGGCACCGGCTCCCGATTCAGAATGGCATTAAAGATCAGGCCAGTCGTGCGCCCCGAGAACGCATGCTGGCCGGTGCCCATCTCATATAGCACCGCCCCAAACGAAAACAGATCCGTGCGGGCATCTAGGTCCTCGCCCCCCACCTGTTCCGGCGACATGTAGGCTACCGTCCCGAGTGCCGAGCCTGGGCTGGTAAGTGATTCTTCCGGCAAGGACACCGTCGAGCCTTCCAGCGTGTCGAGCGCTTTGGCTCGACGTACCGGCTGCTGCTTCGCTAGTCCGAAATCCAGAATCTTGGCTTGTTCACGCGTCGTCACAAAGATGTTGGCTGGCTTGATGTCGCGGTGAATGATGCCTTTCGAATGAGCCGCATCGAGCGCCTCGCAAATCTGAATCGCCAAATCCAACAATTGCGCAATCTTGAGTGCCTTCCCTTGCATGTACTCCTGGAGAGGCTGCCCCTCCAGACACTGCATGGCGATGAAAGGCCGATGTTGATCTTCTCCGATCTCATACACCGTGCAGATATTGGGATGATCCAGCCCCGAGGCCGCCCGCGCCTCACGTTCGAAACGCTCCAGCGCCTGGCGATCGCGTGAGAGTTCTTGCGTCAGAAACTTCAATGCCACTTGGCGCCGAAACATCTTCAAGTCTTCGGCTTCAAACACTTCTCCCATACCGCCCTTGCCCAGAACTCGCACGATCTTGAACCGACCGGCTATGATGGAGCCGGCGGCAAAACGCTCGGGCGTTGGGATCTCCATGATCGGCTTGCTCAGGAAGCTGCCCGCCTGATCGTGATTCAACAAGAGCTGCTCAACGTGCTCCCGCAGATCCTGTTCCGGACAGGTCTCAGCCACAAATGACGCCCTCTCCCCAGAGGGTCGCTGCAGGGCTGCATCAAACACCGCCTTCGCCCGTTGCCACTTGTCAGGCGTGATCTTCATGGCGCTGTTTCAGCTCTCCATATAAGTAGGCCTTGGCGCTCGTCCATTCCCGCCTGACGGTTGTTGGGGAAACGCCCAAAACTTCCGCGGCTTCTTCGACCGTCAGACCACCAAAATAACGAAGGTCCACGATGCGGCTTTGCCGGGTATCAAGCTTTTCCAAGCGGGTCAAGCACTCATCGAGTACGAGCATTTTGTCGGGTCGGTCGGGCGAGAGGAGGACCACTTCCTCCAGCGACAACTTCGTCTGACCACCGCCGTGCTTTGCCCGCAGTTGCCGGCGGGCGTAATCGACCAGTATGCGGCGCATTACGGTAGAGGCAACCGCAAAGAAATGAGACCTGCTCTTCCATCTGGCACTTCGCTGTCCGATGAGTTTTACGTAGGCCTCATGCACGAGGGCAGTCACCTGCAAAGTATGGTCACGCCGCTCGCGGCGCAAGTGACCGAGTGCAAGGCGATGAAGCTCCCGATAGACGATAGGAATGAGTTCGTGGGCGGCTTCCTGATTGCCGTCTGCAAGCTTTTTAAGCAGCGCGGTTACGTCAGTCGGGACGGGCTCCACTCTGCGCCTCCCCGAGCTCTTCTAGCTTAGGGCCTCGGTAGCGGACGATATTATACTCCGGTTTTTACTGGCCGAAGCCGATCACATGATTCCATTCAATGGACGCTTTTCCTAAGAAACGACGCGTTACGTAATAGAGCAGGGGCTGGAATTTGTGGGACCACAGCCCATGCTCGCACACGAACCAAAATTCACCTCGATGTGAGAAAGACCATGAAGAACAAATTTGTGCGTACATTGCTGATGCTTTCGGTCTTGGCATCGCCCACGGTGCCGTTACAGGCCCAAGCTAAACACTGCTCTACTGCTAAGGCGGCGGGGGATTGGGCCTACACTTACACGGGAAGCATTTTGACCCAGAACGGTTTCGTGCCTGCGGCGGCAATTGGCCACTTTCATCAGGACATAGCGGGCAATATCACCGGCAGCCAGGTTCGCAGCGTCGCAGGAAGTTCTGCAGCGGAAGACATCTCGGGAACGGTCACCATCAACGCAGATTGCACTGGCACGGCAACTATCAACGTGCTGGTGAATGGAGAGCTTCAGCGCACCGCCGTGATAGCTGCGGTTTATGACACGAACGCAAACCATGCGCGAGATATCTTCCAATCGCTCACGTCGGCGAACGGCACCAATGTGCCTGTGGTACTCACCGCCGACGTAGCGAGACTCTTTCCGAAGGACTGACGACCCAAGGAGGAACCTTTATGACAGCTAAGGGAATAGTCACTGCTGGCATCGTGTCGACCTTGTTCCTGATTGCTGTGAGTCAGGGACAATCGCCGAACGGCAATCAGCCGCTGCACGAAGGCCCGTTTCAGTTCCACCTAACGTTTGACGACTTCTTCGAAGACACACGAGGTCCGCATTGTCCTTTTCGGGTAATCGGTGATTGGCAGGTGACGGTTCGAGATGAAGTGTATTTTGACGAAGAGGATCACCACCCTGTCAGAGTTCAAACTTTCGTTCTGTTTAGCGGCACGTTTTCCAACGCTGACACTGGCGTCTCAGTTCCTGATGGTGGCGCCTTCAAGCTGATCGACTACCTCGGCCCCGGTGGCTCCGTAACCAAGGAAGTCGAGATCGAGAACCGGCGAAGCAGTCCCTACTTACACGCAACCTTCCGGGCGGTAACGGACGCGGCGGGAAATATTGTCTTCGATTCCGGACGGGACTGGCTCTTCACCGCCCGCCATCCCTTGGACATTAGTCCGCTCTGCTCGGCGCTTTCGCAGTGAAGAGCCTGCCAGAGCAAAGGAGTTCGACATGTTACGACAGAAAAAATGGCTTTGGCTGTGCACGTTGCTTTCCGCTGCCACATTGGCGAGTGCGTCGACGCTTGGATTTCAGTCTGCAGTGACATATCCAGTGGGAACTCTACCATTCGCGATCGCAGCTGGAGACTTTAACGGGGACGGTAGAGTGGACTTGGCTGTTGCAAACGGGGGTGATGGCTCGGTGAGCATTTTGCTCGGCAACGGAGATGGCAGTTTCCAGCCGGCAAACAACATCGCCGTTGGCAAAAGCCCGATGTCGATCGTGGCGGGCGACTTCAATGGAGACGGCCGAATCGACCTCGCGGTTGCCGACAGTGGCAACGGCACAGTCAGCGTGCTGTTAGGCAAGGGAGATGGCACGTTCCAAGCGCCCGTTAGGTATGCGACGGGCGCTGGAGCTACTTCAATCGGACAAGGCGACTTCAACGGTGACGGCCGACTCGACTTGGTGGTGGCAAACAACGGCGGCTCGACTGTGAGTCTGCTATTGGGTAACGGCGATGGGACATTTCAGTCGCACTTGGACTTTGCAGTGGGAACCGGACCCACCGCTGTCGTACTTGGCGACTTCAATCGAGACAACCGCCTTGATTTAGTCGTCGCGAATGGGGCAAACGCGAGCGGAGGCGTGCTCCTGGGCAACGGTGATGGAACTTTCCAACCGGAAGTGAACTATGGTCAATTCTTTTCCGCTGCTGTCGGAGACTTCAATGGCGGCGGCAAGCTGGACTTAGTGATAGCCAGTCCAGTGAGCACAAGTGTAAAGGTAGATTTGCTTCCAGGTAACGGTGACGGAAGTTTCAATTTGGGCAGCACCGTCGACACTGGGGTTTGCCAGAACAGATATCCCCTCGCCGCGGACTTTAATGGGGACGGTAAGCTCGACCTCGCAATCATGGGCGGCTTCTCCAACCAGAGTGGTGTGTGTGCGGGGCACCACCTTGACGTTCTAGCGCTGGCAGGCAACGGAGACGGAACCTTCCAGGCCCCCACAACCTTTACCGCGACGGGCGCTGCAAATCTCATTTTGGGCGCCGTGGTATTCGATCTGAATGGCGACAATGCGCCTGACATCGTCACCGTGAACAGCGATAACACATTGAGCGTGCTGCTCAACGGGACCGGTGCCGACTTTTCGATCTCAGCCTCCGCTCCGACGCCCGGAACCATCAGTCGCGGACAAAGTTCGACTTCCACCGTAACTCTCAACCACCTCAATGCGTTCGATAACGTGGTCGCCCTTACCTGTTCGGTGCAGCCAGCGCAATCGGCGCCGACCTGCTCGCTCAACCCAAACTCAGCAACTTTCGACGCCAATGGCAACGCAACCGCCACGCTGACCATGAACGCGGGCACAGCAAGCGCTTCGGTAATTGGGCCTTCTTTGCGCGATCATGCCCGTCCGCTCGAAATTCTGTGGCTGCCAGTAGCGGGATTGGTTTTGGCAGGATCCGGATTGCGTCGCCGATGTTCCAGCCAGAAACGGCGGATGGGAGTTGTGCTCAGCGCGCTCCTTGTCGGCGGATTGATCTTTCAAGTGGCGTGTGGCGGCGGGAGCAGTGGGCCTCGCTCGCAGACTTATACCATCACTGTGACGGGCACGTCGGGAGCGACGCAGCATTCCACGACTACGACTCTCACGGTTCAGTGACAAACAGGGCTAAGTTGGAGCGGGAATGCAACTGCGTCATTGTGGGGTGCTAACATGCGGCGGATTGCAGAACTAACTTGCACGCTTTCAGCATTGGCAGTGCTGGTAAGCTGCGGAGGTAGCGCTAACACGCCACCTTTCCCTCCTGTTCTGTCGATCGCAACTACTTCTTTGTCTGATGGGTTCGTGACCTTCGCCTACGTTCAAACGATCCAAGCCAATGGCGGAGTTGCGCCGTTCAGCTGGGCCGTGAGTTCAGGATCTCTGCCTCACAACCTAGCCCTTGGGAGCAGTTCGACCAATTCGGTAACCATCTCCGGAACGCCAGACACAGTGCAAACGGCGGTGATGTTCGCAATCCAGGTGACCGATGCGAAGGGACAAATCGCTCGCAAGCCGTTTTCCGTCAACGTCAACAAGGTTGCCGCTGCTCAATTGCAAGAGGTTCCAGGCCAGGTGCCGGGCGGCACAGTGGAAATCCAGGGTGTGAGCGCCGACGCATTCAATCCGAGCTATTGGCAGCAAAACACATTGAATTGGGTGCCTGATGTCCGCACGCCGATGCTTGCACCTCTGACCTCGGGTCCTTACCAGAACATCTATGCTCCGTGGCCGCTGGAACAGGCCGCAGGATGGCGAATGTTCTACGGAGGATGGGACGGAACGGACACTCCTTTTGACCAGATCAACAGTGTCACGACCACCGACTTCCTCAGCTTCAACCACCGCGACCACGTTATCGCCAACGGTGAGTTTATCAATGTGAATAATGTAAATGTGCAGCAACTCCCGGACGGGTCACTGCACATGATCTGCACAGGCGGTCAGGCGGGTGATTCCTTCACCAAGCCTGTCTACTTCTCAAGTCCGGATGGCGTTACGTGGAACAACAATCCGGAACCCTACCTAGCGCAATTGAGCGATGTTATCAGAATCGACGGGTATGCAGGATTTAGCACAGGAAACTTCAACGGTACGAATGTACTCTTCAAGGAGAACGGAAGCTGGACGCTGTACTTCAAGGATTGGAACGATTTTGGCACGACCTACCGCGCGACTGCCGTTAATTTGCCGAACTTCCAACTACAGGGCGTGGCTCTCAAGTCGGACCACCTTATTAACGACGTGAAAAAATTCGCGGTGAACGGCACCAACTGGTACCTGATGGCACTTCACTTCAATGCGCAGTCATTATGGTACAGCCTTTCTAACGACGGCGTGAGCTTCTCTCCAGAACAGTTGCTCTTCAGGCACGTTTCCGCCCAAGATCAATACATTGTTGCTCTTGGGTTCGTGATGAAAGGCAATCAACTGCTCGGAACTCTTTACGGAGCAAGTGCAGTCGAAACTCTCGATCAGAACCAGATCTTTGCTCGCTGGCTCCAGAAGAAACTGATTATCAGAGATGACTCAGGCTCTACCCACCAGCCCACGGGCGGCTATGGTCCCGATCGTCAGTGGTTCCAGACGCCGCAGTCGGGATCTATCACAGGGTCAGTAGTTGTCTATGCTGAGGATGGAGTCACCCCACTCGCGAGCGGTTCAGTGGACGCCAGTTCAGGAAAGGCGTACCAGCTCGTTTTGAGCGGCGGTGGATACTCTTTTGCTCGGTGAGCAAGCAAGGGTCTAAACGGCATGGTACTGCACCTCGCTGCTTAGTCCAACACTTCCCCTGGGGGCCGTCTTACTCGGAAAATAGCACTCCTCCGGAGGTTCACTGCTATGGCTGCCGCCTTGATTCCTGACGGTTTGTGGGATGTGATTGAACCTCTGTTACCACGGTCGAAGCCCAAACCGCAAGGTGGGCGGCCGCGTGTACCAGATCGATCCTGCCTCAGCGGCATTCTGTTCGTACTTCGCAGTGGGGTTTCCTGGGAGATGTTGCCAAAGGAGCTGGGCTACGGTTCGGGTATGACTTGCTGGAGGCGCCTGCGCGATTGGCAACAGGCAGGCATTTGGCAATTGATTCACTTTGCGTTGTTGGACTGGCTCTGTCGCTTCAAGCGGATTGACTGGTCCCGAGCTGTCGTGGATAGCTGCTCGGTACGTGCAGTTTTTGGGGGCAACGGACAGGTCCGAATCCGACCGACCGGGCTAAGCGTGGCAGTAAGCGTCATCTGATTTGCGACGGGCACGGAATTCCGCTGGCTGTTCAGCTCACTGCAGCCAATCGTAACGATTCGCAGCAAGCGCTCGCGCTTGTTGATGCCATCCCACTCTTGCAGGGAAAACTGGGACGGCCGCGATATCGCCCTGATTGTGTGATAGGCGACCGTGGTTACGATGCCGAAGCGATCCGGCGAGGCTTGAGAATCCGCAGGATTACGCCGTGGATTGCCAAGCGAAATACCGAGCACGGGAGTGGCCTGGGCCGATGGCGGTGGGTGATTGAGCGAACCTTCGCCTGGTTTAGTCAGTTTCGCCGTCTGCGTCTCAGATACGAAAAACGAGCCGACATCCACGAGGCATTCTTGTCACTTGCATGCGTTCTTATCTGCTGGCACTTTCTCCGAACAGCTATGAGGAGCTAGCAGAGCCGCACACTCGTGCTCATGAATTGTGCTCTCAAATTTGAAGCCAGTCCCATGGGTCAAAGATATACGAGTGCGCGCTTTCTTTTGTTCTGAACGGATAAAGATTCCGTTCCCATCGCCATTCGCGAATTCCATTAACCACAGTCATTCGGAGCATCGGAGCATCAGTGCTGACGCAGCGAGAAGAACCGGTCCACGCGGAGGTTTTGTTAGAGGCTCTAAAGGACAAGCGACATGACGGGACAGGCGCCCGGTGTCACTTCTTGTCATATCTCTGGTTGAGCGGGTCCCGGCTTGGGAATTAACATTTCGTTCTTGAACGCGAAACCACGCCTAGCGGCTAGACCATGGCGAGCACAAATCCCTCGCGGACCGATGGACCTGGGGAGAATGTTGCCAGCCAGCGCCTGGACTCCTGGAAAGAGATTGCAGCCTACCTGAAGCGAGATGTACGCACAGTCCACCGTTGGGAACATACCGAAGGCTTACCTGTGCATCGCCATGCACACCAGAAGCGGGGCTCGGTTTATGCCTTCAAAGCGGAACTGGACCACTGGTGGAACGACGGACACAGCCGCCTCGAGCTACCGGCCGTGAGGCGATCGTTTTGGAGAGGACGCTGGCAGTTGCTTCTGATGGCCGGAACACTGGTCGCAATCAGCGCCTTGTTGTTTGCATTTGGCACGGCCGGGTCCCGTCACCGGCTTTTCGGCGCACGCCGGAACATCCAGTCTCTGGCCGTGCTGCCGCTGATCAACCTATCGGGTGACCCAAACCAGCAATATTTCGCCGACGGAGTGACCGAAGCACTGACCACGGAGCTGGGCAAGCTAAGCGGCCTGCGAGTCATTTCGCGAACCTCGGCAATGCAATACAAAGAGTCGAAGAAATCGATGCCGGCTATTGCGCGTGAACTTGATGTTGACGCGGTGATCGAGGGGGGCGTGCTACTTTCGGGAGGACGCGTGCGCGTGACGGCGCAACTGGTGGATGCGCGTGCAGACCGACATCTGTGGGCGCAGGCCTACGATGGCGAGGCACAAGACGTACTGGCGCTGCAGAACAATGTCGTACAGGCAATCGCTAACGAAATCGAGATCAAGATCAAGCCCCAGGAACAGGCTCGTCTTGCGGCTCCGCGCCGCGTCGACCCGGAGGTGTACCGCCTCTACGTAATCGGCCGATTCTTCTGGAACCAGCGCACGGAAGAAGGGCAGCGGCAGGCTATCGACTACTTTCAGCGGGCGCTAGCCATCGACCCTGACTATGCTCCAGCCTACGCGGGTCTCGGCGACGCCCACAATCTGCTCGGGGATTGGTGGTGGTCGCCTCCGCGCGACGTCTACCCTAAAGCTCAAGGAAGCGGCACGGCGGGCGTTACAACTGGATGACTCCCTGGCCGAAGCCCACACCACCCTTGCTGAGGCATGTTATACATTTGACTGGGACTGGCCGACTTGCGGAACAGAGTTCCGACGCGCCATCGAACTTAATCCCAACTACGCTACTGCCCACCTGTGGTATTCGGAATACCTTACGTCTATGAGCCGCCATACGGAGGCAATCGCGGAAGGGAAACTCGCCCAGCAGCTAGATCCCCTTTCTCCCATCATGACTACCTGTCTAGCCGGACGGTACTACCGCGTCCGGCAGTGTGACCAAGGCTTACGTACGATGCGGGATTCTCTGCCACTCTTTCCCGATTTCCCTCGTGCATATCGCGAGCTGGCCCTCCTACATATGGCGAAAGGTGACGCGAGTCAGGCCGTTACGTCGTATCAGAAGATGCTGCAACTCTGTGGCGCTCACCCGGCCGACGTAGCAGCCGCGGGCCAAGCCTACGCGAAGGGAGGAGTGAGAGGTTTCTATAGCTGGAACCTGGCACGCTTGAAGCAACAATCGCGACTACGGTATGTCTCCCCAATGGATTTCGCCTTCGCCTATGTATGGCTCGGACAAAAAGAACAGGCAATCGACTCTCTGCAAAAAGCATTTCAGGACCGTGACTGGCGTATGGCCGAAATCACTGTCAACCCGGACCCACTGCGCTCCGATCCCCGCTTTCAGGAGTTGGTGCGCCGCATGAACCTCCCGCAATAGTTGTCAAGCTGCCTCCTCCCGCGCATGTCATGCGTCCAGTGGCTGCCCGCCCGCGCGGGCCCGCGGCAAAGTCCTCTCTTGCGGAATGTTGAGTCTCCACTCCTGGCAAGAGCTTGACCGACGCTATGAGCGCTCAATGTTTCTCAAATACCGCCGTTGGCTTCCAGTACACATGGTCGGCAACTCTTCCCTTATCGGAATTATGGAAGGTTTGCCCGTCATTGGCCAAGTAGGGACATCCTTACAACATAGCTTCTACACGCCGTGACTAATGAGGAACTACTTCCCAACCGCCACTCGTCGGGTCGGCGAGCCTTTTGTGCCGGATGCCGACTCGTCCGCTTCGCTTGCGCGTCGAATTCCCGTTCATGAAAGGGAAGTTCAATTAAGGCCGGCGGAGGTTGAGGCTGCGGACTCCGGTACTCTCAGCATCGCATGAAGCCACTCCACAAACTTCTGCTTGTAGATCGCCCACTCGGCGTGGCCTTCCCAATTCTCCATCCCGTGGGGTGCGCCTTCAAGCAGAATCAGTTTGAATGGAGCGCCGACTTCTTTCAGCTTCTGGGTGTATTCCATCGTGCCGTTGTAGAGTTCATCCTTGGTTCCTTGGATCAGAAGCATCGGGGGTTGGTCGGGTCGTGAGGTAAACAGGGGAGAATAGCGCTGCAGCGTCTCCCGCTTCCAGTCACCGAAGAGCCGTCTTACGGCCGCTTTCTCCCAGTCCGAACTTTCGGGCCACTTCGTGAAGTCATACACACCGTAGAACGAAACTACTGCCTGCACCTCACAGCCGGTACACGGTTCAGAAGCGACTTGCGCCACCAATTGCCCGCTGGCGGACTCACCCAACAGGGCAATGCGGTTCGGGTCAATATGAAAGCGATCTGCATGCATGCGAACATATCGGATGGCGGCGCGAACGTCTTCCAGTTGATCGGGAATGTGCACGTAGGGCGTGAGCCGGTAATCAATTGAAAACCACGCGAATCCGGCTTCAGCCAGCGGATCGAATACGGGGGAAACGTAGGTCACCTTGTTGCCCGCCTCCCAGCCCCCCCCGTGAATGATAATCACCGCGGGAAGTGGACCGATGTTCTCAGGAATATAGGCATCCATGAGCAACTCACGGCCGCCCGGGCGGCTATAGGCAATGTCCCTCCATAGGCCGCGACGGTCGTGCCTCAGCCAGGCGGTCAGATCTTCCTTCCAGTCCCACTGGTCGGGATGCCAGTTCTCAAGATTGTGAATGGCACCCTCCACAGGATAAAAGGTGCAGTGCGGCATCCGCTTACAGAGAGCCTCCGCCGCGGCGGGCGGCGATTCTTCATCCGATGTGCCATGAAACATGAGCACTGCCGCCGTGGCCACATCCTTCACAGTATTTTCCTTCCTTTGAGACGGTCCGACATCGCCTAGCTTGGCACCGAACGTCACCACGCCTCTGAACCCGCCATGTGCCGCAAGGGATAGCGCGATTCCTGCGCCTGTATCCTCCCCGATCAGAACTGTTTCAGGCGTGATGTTGAAACGACCTGGGCATCGGACATAACGGATCGCTTCGGCTACGTCTTCGGTAGAGCGGTAGTCCACGGAAAACCATGCGAAGCCGGCTCGGTCGAGCACTTCGAAGAGCTGTGTCATGTGGGTGCTCTTGGTGCCTTGACTGCCGTGAATGATGATGGCCGCGGGGCGCGGCTCACCTGCCGGCGCATAGGCATCCAGGGTGAGTTGATCATGGAAGGTTAGGTCGCGTAGCGCACCCGGGATGACGTAATGCGGGCGGCCGCTGAGCGGTTGCGAGCAAGGAGCAATACTTGCCGCAAGCGCGGCAATCAGTACAGGAAGAGAAGTCATACACTCCCCGAAGTCCAAGAGAGGCAGAGCGCGGGGGGCGGTAGGACGCACGTCCGAAACCACCCCACGCGTATATGGCTAAAATCGGAAGTGCAGGCCCCACTGCATCTGCCGCATGTCGGTCGCAGCATACGTAATTCGTCCTGCATCGGACACGTCCACAGTTGAATTCGGAAGTCCCAGGTTCGTGTGGTTGAAGGCATTGAAATTCTCCCACCGGAATTCCAGGGTTTTTCCTTCCGTGATGACGAAATTCTTGGACAGAGAAAGGTTAAACAGGTACTGCGGCGGCCCGCGCAGCGATCCCTTGGAAGCCGTACCGTTGCGGAAGGGTTGCTGCGGGGAGGTGTATGCGGCCGGATCAAACCACAAGTCGCGGTTGGGATGGGGGACATGGGGATTCCCAATAATGTCCGGCCGAACATTGTTGAAATCTGTATTTAGCAGCGGCGCGTTGGAGACAAAGGGCGTGAAGGCAGCACCGGATAGAAGAGTAGTGACGCCGCTGAAACGCCAACCGCCGACAACTGCGTCCGCTACCTTGCTCGTCTTAGCAGCCCAACGGCGCCCCTTGCCGAAAGGAAGGTCCCACGTATGAAGCAGCGTCAAGGCGTGCGTATGGTCCCAGCTGGCAGGGCCGTGGTCACCGCGGATGTTGTAGTTGTCCGAGAAGTTGTATCCACCCTCGGAGTTGGTCATGGCTTTCGACCAGGTGTAAGTCAGCAGGAAATCCAACCCGTGGGAGGTCCGCTTCTGAAGTTTTGTCTGCAGCGAGTGGTAGCTTGAGTTGTCGCAATTGCAAACGTCGTACACTCCTTGCGACAGACCGAATTTGTGGAACGGGCGACGGGGATCAAGATCGCCCGGGCCTGGAACTGCCTGGTTGGTATTGCGGTTGGCAAAGAGATGCCGGCCCACGTTGCCTACGTAGGCAATTTCAGCGGTCAGGTCCGAACGAATTTCATGTTGTACCGACAGGTTCCAGAAATCTGCCAGCGGGATGCGGTAGCTGTCCAGCGGATAAAAGTAAAAATAAACTCCCACGCCGTCGGGAAGCGGAAAGCGTCCGTTTGTGCCAACCGGAAACGGCGCAGGTAGCGGCGGGCCAGTCGTAAGAAAAGTGGGAACGGCGGTTGAGTAAATGTTCGGCGCACTCAGGAATTGGCCGAACTGCACCGGTGGATCAAGTTCTGGATTCTGGCCGAAAACGGCACCAACACCCGCCCCGTTGAAGCTGCGGCCATATCCGGCACGAAGAACCGTGCCCAGTCGAAGTCGGTAGGCTAGCCCAATGCGGGGCGCAAATCCGGCATTGTACGGCTTGACTCCGAAGTTTGAAGGTACGGATCCGACGCCCGCCACGAGGACCTCACCAGTGGTGGGATCAAAACTTCCTCCTCCGCCGGGTTTTGCGGCAGTCTGCGGCAGGTAGTTTTCATAGCGAAGCCCATAGTCAACACTGAGTTTGGAGGCGGCACGCCACGAATCCTGTCCAAAGAAATACAGCCGGGTCTGCCGGATGCTGGGGTAAAAGCCTGGAGTGGTGAAATTGCGCGCGATGAAACTGGGCTGGCCGAGCAAGTAGGTCGCAAGGCCAAGACCTGTCGTGGCGTTGCCCGCTGCGATGTTATCGACGTCGGCGCTGCCCGTCACGCTGTCTGCAAAGGTCAATTCGCCTGAGCGGTGGTTCCCGCTATCGATGCGGGTGGTTTGCGCGCGGCGTATATCAACGCCCCACTTGATAGTGTGATTGCCCGTTTGTTTGCTCCAGTTGTTTACCCATTGAAAGTGGTTCTCGGTTTCGCTGAGTGGACAGTTGCACTGGTTGACGTTCAGCCCGTAGCCGAAGTTAAATCCGCCATCGCCAGTGACGTAAAAAGCTGGCATACTACTGGTGTCGCCTGTGTCACGGTTGAGGCCGATCAGTCCGGCATCGCTCGCCGGATTGAGTCCGAAGCCGCCTGGCCGTACTCGAACCCGATATCTATACGTGCCAAATCGAACGTCGGTAATTAATGTAGGGTTCAATGAGTAAGTCCAACCCAACGCAAGGCTCTGGTTGCGGGCTAGTGAGCGGCCCGCGAAGTGGAAGGCCGACGGCCCTCCCGCCACTTCCCCATACGCGCCCGGAGACTCCTTGGTAAAGTCGGCGATGCTGTAACGGCCGAAAAAATGATGTGCCTCCGAAAAATTGTAATCAATGCGGCCGTCGTACTGATCGGTATCGAACTTCTCGGAAAAACCTGCCGCAAAGTTGTTAGCTACATCTCCGGGAGCGCCAAAATTCGGCGCAGGCAAAAAACCGAGCAATTGCATCATGGAAGCGTTCGGGGTGGGCAACACATTGACCTGGCCGCCGGAAGAGATCGCTTGACGCCCGGTTCCATCGGGATTACCAGTCGTGGGATCGAAAACCATCCCTGCCCGGGCCTGAACCACAGCACCTTCGGTGCTGGTTACGTTCACTGGGTTGGAGCAGGGACCAGGTGACGTGGTTCCGTTTGCGCAGATGTAATCCCCCAGCAGCGCACTCAGGTCGCCAGTGCGCTCCGCAGCTGTGGGTACCGTAGCAATTAAGGCTCCGCCTGTCCTGCGCCGTGTTCCCTGATAATCGAAGAACCCAAAGAGCTTGTTCTTCCGCAGTGGGCCACCGACCGAGCCGCCAAATTGATTCCACCGCAAAGGTGGTTTAAGGGACGTGAATGGATCGGCCGCGTTGAATTTGTCGTTTCGAAGGTATTCAAAGAGCGAACCGTGAATCTGATTGGTTCCCGACTTTGTGGTTCCTTGAAGTAACGCGCCTGACACGTTTCCGAACTCAGCATCGTAGTTGCTGGTGGTTACTTTGAATTCCTGCAGCGCATCGGGGTTGGGATTGACGACGGCGATGCCCAGAATGTTGCTGTGATTCTCCGTGCCGTCCAGTTCGAATCCGTTGGAGTAGAAGTACTGCCCGTTGACATTGATCTGCAATCCACCTTGAGGATTCTCGCTGGAGGCGTGTTGGAAGCCGTTCAACTGCGACCCGGGTAGGGCCAGCACGAGCGTGGTCACATTGCGGTTGAGCATCGGCAGTTGCTCCACTTCGTTACCCGTCAAGGTATTGCTGACGTCTGCTCGGTCCGTCTTCAGTAGGGGTACCTCAGCGCCCACGGTAACGGTTGTCTCGGCTTTGCCCACGCGAAGCTGAGCATCTGTCCGTGTGGTCGCGTCCACTTGCACCTCTGCGCTCGTGGAAAACTCAGAGAAGCCGGGGGCTGTGACCTTCACCTGATAGTGTCCAGCCAGCAAATGGGTTTGGGTAAAGTTTCCTTCTGAGGTGGTCTTGGTTGTATAGGCGATACCCCGGTCAAGGTCTCTTATCGCAATCTCCGAGTTTGCCACTGCCGCTCCGGTGGGATCGGTCACCGTGCCAGTGATGTTGCCAAACACCGCCTGGCCGAACCCGGCAGGAGGAAAGGCCAAGGCCACCAATATCCAAGCCACTATTGGAATAATCACCTTCGGGAAATGCATGATGAAAACCTCCCCTGCAATCTTGAGTTTCACCTGTTATGCCCGATCGACTCCCAACTTGTCACACCAGGAAAGCAGCCGTCGCAACAAGTCGTTTCACAGTGGCTTTGGATCCTGGCTTTCTCAACGACCTATGGTGGCAAGTGACTCTCCGTCTCGATAGTCTGCTGGGTGACGGATGGGCCTGATAACGGCAGCACGTTGCCAACTCCAGCGGAATGGAGCTTCTGAAAGAATGCCATTTCCTTTTGCTGGTTAGCCGCGTCGCCCAACACCTTGTAAACGGAGGCCAGCCGAAAATGAGCAACTTCATTTTGCGGCTCGATCCGAACCGCCTCTAACAAATGCCCGAGCGCTTCCGGCGATCTTCCCTGGCTGATCAAAGTGCTGGCTAAACCGATGCGAGCCTGAGTGAAGTCGGGATGATGTTGGACCGCCTTAGAGAAGTGCGCGAGCGCGGGGTCGAACTCCCCTCGCTGCCGATAAATCTCGCCGATTTCATATTCGGCATCGGAGTTATCCGGCGAGATGTTGAGTTCCAGTTCAAATTCATGCAATGCTTGCTCAACCGCATTCGTTTCCTTGGAACTCCCCAGAATTGCCCGCCCCAACCGGAAGTGAATTCCTGGCATTCTGGGTTCCATTTCCAGAACGTTCCTATATTCCGCGATGGCCAGATCATAACGCTGCAGGCTTGCGTGAACTTCGGCGGTTGCATAATGAACCCACACTGAGTTGGGAGCAACCCGCATCAATTGGGTCATCAATTCGTAGGCCCGGTCCGCATACAGGCGCGATGAGTGGAACAGAATCTCGGGGTCATTGGGATAGCGTTTCAGCAACTCGTCAGCAACTGCCGTGGCCTTGTCGTGCTGGTGCAGGCCTTCATAGGCGCGCTGAAGGTCCAACCCGATGAGCCGTCCCATCTGCTTGTCGGACGGGTGGCGGAACGCCGAGTCCAGGATGAAAATCGCCTGCTGGTTGCGTCCCAACTCGGCATAACACAGGCCCAACATCATCTCGGCCTGAGTCATTTTCGGATTCAGTTTTAGTGCCCGTTCAAAGGCCTCACTGGCTTCCAAAATTCGACTGTCCGAGTAGTAAGCTACTCCCAGGTTTGCCTGAACTTCGGAGACACCAGGGGTCAGCCTTGCGAGCTGTTCGAGCGATTTCACGGCCACGGCCCAATCCCTCGCAGCCATAGCCTTTTGGGCCTGCCTTGAAGTGGTTTCGATTTCAGACGGATTTACTTTCTGCGCAGCAAGGGTGTTCGGGATGCTCTCGAACGCGAGCATGCAGCAGAAGAAACAGAACGCGACTTGCCTTAGCTCAGCCCTCACCGGGCCCCCTCGGAACCTCAGACCCACTCCATTACCTCCGACTGGGTGGTCAGGAGAAGTTTCCGATTCAAACGTACTTGCGCGAGAAGCTTTACACCCGCAGCCCCTTTTGTGTCAAGAAGATAGACGTTATCGTCGCGTATAAAGTACTCAACCGCGACGACCACGGTTCCCGCTTCCGCTGCCGTGCTACTGCGGAACTCCGTTGTAATTGACGTGCACTCGGAGCGTAACGGACCCGATCGTTTGACCGTCGGCTTCCGCTCTCCACGTCAATTGCTGCCAGGTGTTGTTTTGCGATTCCGGTGCCACAACAGTTGTCTGGACCGGGTAAACATCATGCGCGACTATGGAATAAACCATCGGACCTGGTTTCTCGGTCCACCCCGAGGGCAAGATCGAACGCAACGTGACTTGTCTCGACGCGTCCGAATCGTTATGAATTAGAAGTGGGACCCACACCGTATTGTCGGGCCCGCCTAAGGCAGTTTCAGGCGTGAGCAATTGCGCCAAATGGTCGAGATCGTGCGATCGCCAGAATGCCCGATAATAAGCCCACGGCCCTCCCAATTCCAATGACACTCCATGTCCCCCTATAGGCTCGTATCCCCGTGCCCGGACGTATGGAATCGGTCCTGATGTGATCCCTTCGAAGACATCTCCCGTGGTGCTTCCTTTCACCAGCGATTTTCCCAATACGAAGCGCACGGGCTCATTGAGGTATTGATCCAAATATTTTGTTAGATCAGCTTGGTTCGCCGGCAATTGCGACTTGTCACTCATCCATGCGTCACAGGCTATCTTTGCGTAGGGAACACCTTTCGAAGGCGACACATCGCTGGTCTTGTATTGCGGTCCGCGGCCCTCAAGGAACTCGAAATGAGTGGCGTCGGAGAAGTAGTAGATCTTTTTCGGCTGCCACGGATGCAGCCCCTCGCCGTAGTTGCTGATAGCAGTGCGATCGTGGGGCGCTTCTACCTGTTCGGGGAATGCCACTGGGTCGCCGGCAAGGTCGAAGGCTTCGGTGGCGAGCACACCTGCTGCTTGGTGGTCGTCGTGGTTCTCGCCGGCAACGTAGACCGGGAGCCAGGTCAGGATCACCTCCGGGCGCGTGAGTCGAACTAGGCGCACCACCTGCTCCAAGGAGGCGCCGTGCCCCCAGGTCTCAAGCGAATGCAGCACGTCCTGACCTGGAGTATCTGGAGCGTTGAGAAACCAAACGTCAAGTATCCCCATGGAGGCTAGAGCTCGACGTCCTTCAATCTCGCGCACCGCGCCAAGGGATGCAGCCTGTTCATTGCCAACGGCGTTCCCACCAGCGTTGCCACGTGTGCCATAGATCACAGATACATGCTTGTGTTCCTCATAGATGGCCTTCGCCAAATATGGGGCAGCCAAAGTATCGTCGTCCGGATGCGCGACGATGAGTAGAATGTCGGCCTTGTAGCGGACATCCGGAGGCGGATTTGACGGCGCTGCCGGCAACTGAGCCCACGCGAACGAGTAGGAAAAAAAACTTAACAGCATAAAACGTGAAGCCAGCGACATTCTTATGATCATGCACATTCCTCAGTTATGTCGTTACTTGTTCTGCTCCGGGCACACCCTCAGCCGGATGACC
>UEXT01000645.1_pt1 | contig 23500 bp, 29 predicted proteins | sample 4301081 | NCBI WGS metagenome assembly UEXT01 (sample SAMEA4773177, study PRJEB27434) | metagenome | biome: 2259; feature: agricultural soil; material: soil | place: USA | collected 2014-09 | depth 0.25 m
GGAACAGGGATCGAACCTGTGACCTCTGCCTTGTAAGGGCAGCGCTCTTCCAACTGAGCTATCCGCCCGATTTTCTTAGCAACCCGGCGGATGCTACCAAGTCCATCGACCCTTGTCAATCCAATCTCGCACCCTTCTTGCAATTTATCGACCAGTTCATCGTCGACTCCCGACCTCAGAGCTATTACCTGTTACGCCGTGACGACGTTTTCGCGGAAAAAAACGATCGTGCACTTGCTTCAGTCGTTCCCGCTCGACATGTGTATAGATCTGGGTGGTGGCGATGGTCGAATGTCCGAGCATCGCTTGAACGGACCGGAGATCGGCACCGCCTTCCAGCAAATGTGTCGCGAAGGAATGCCGCAACATGTGCGGTGAAATCGATTTCGTGATGCCGGCTCGCCGCGCGCGTTGACGCAGTAACTTCCAAAAGCCCTGTCTCGTCATGGGGACCCCGCGGGTCGTCACGAAGAGAAACCGCGATGTCCGTTGCTTCAATAACCGAGGACGCACCTCGTCGAGGTAGTGGCACACCGCGTCTCGCGCCTGATCATTTATCGGCACGACACGCTCTTTCGATCCCTTACCGATAACGAGCAGATAGCCGACATCGAGATTGAGCTTTGCGACTTCCACCGAGACGAGTTCCGACACACGCACTCCCGTCGCATAGAGTAGTTCCATCATTGCCCGATCACGATGGTCCTCACGCGTGTTGCGGACCGGCAAATCCAACAACGCTGTCACTTCCTGCTGAGACAAGGTTTTTGGCAGTTTGATGCCACGACGCCTGGACGCAAGCCCGACGGCAGGATCTTCGTCAATCACACGCTCTCGTCTGAGATATCGGAGCCAGCCACGAACGGCAGACAGGCAACGGGCTGAAGAAGTGTATGACAGTCGAGCCTCTCTTAATGAGCGAAGAAATCCCGTGACTGTGTCGGACGTCATCTGCGCGGGAAACGGCGCACCGACCCGATATGCATAGGTTTGAAATTTGAGTAGATCCCGGCGATAGGCCTCTAGCGTGTTGGTAGATAGCCCACCCTCGATGCGCAGATGGGTCAAGTACCGTTCAACCATCGGATGCAGCAGCATGAACCGATGATAGCGAATCACTCCAATGAAGACAATGAACAGCGCGGAGATTGCCTTGACACCCCACAGGGTTTCCGATAGTAGTCACGTGGATAAGAAATCGCGTCGCCTTCCCTGGGAACTCATGATCAATCCCATTATCCCGTTGTACGGTCTGTCGAATCGTACGTGTCGCGCACTGTTGAGTCTATTGGGCATCGTTGGTCTCATCTGGGCAGGGATCAACCCATCAGTCGAGCTGTGGGAGAGTCCACGTGTTTTCGCCGAAGCAGCAAAAAGCGCGCTGGAATCGCACCCCGCCCTTGCCCAAGCCAAGCGTCTGCTCGACGCCGGGCAGCCGGAGGAAGCGACCACCATATTGCGCCGCTTTCTGGCTACCTCGCCCAAACCCGATCTCTTGGACGACACGTATCTCCTGCTCGGGGCAGCCCTCCACGACACCAAAGAATATCCGGAAGCTTTGAAGTACTTGCAGCAACTGCAACTTGAATTTCCCAAATCAGAGGTTTCGGACCGTGGCAAATTGATGCTAGCCCGCGTTCATGCCTCGATGGGGAACATCGACCTTGCTTTGCCGATCCTTGTCAGCGTCCGCACGCTTTCGAAAGACAACACCACCAAACTGGAGGCGATCCACCTGAGCGGTGAGTTATATTGAAAAAAAAGGAACCTGTCCGGGCTATTCAAGCCTGGCTGGATGAAATGGCCCTCGCTCCGGACGATCAAGTCGGTGAGATCCACACCCGCATTAGAGAACTCATCAACGGGCAACTGGACAAGAAAACCCTTGACCGGATCCAAGAACTCTATTCTCGAACGTTCCCTGGAGACCTCGCCTCGATTCGTTTGATCGAACTCCATATTGCACGCGGGGAAGACTACCAAGCGACCCGTCAGATTCAGATGTTTCTTGATCGCTTCCCGACCCACGCCTATTCAGCAAAAGCCTCAGACCTTCTGGGCACCCTGCAAGCCAGACTCAAATCATATCAATATGTGCTCGCCGCCGTGCTGCCGCTGTCCGGAAAAGTCGCGCCCTTTTCCAACGACGTGTTGGCCGGCATTCAGCTGGCCGTTGAACTCAACAAGGATCGAGTCACCGGTTCCTCAGTCGGGTTGATCGTGAAAGACTATGAATCCGAGCGGCCCACCTTCCTCGACGACCTGTCCGAGATGTTGACGGACGATCATCCGATCGCTGTCATCGGCCCGCTCCTGTCGAAGAGTTTGCCGGTCATGGCCGAATTGGCGGAACGGACCAAGACTCCCCTCATCACGCCGACCGCGACGCTCCCGAACGTCCGTCGATTGGGCAGCTATGTCTTCAGCGCTGCGATCACTTATAGTATGCAGGCGAAACGGATCGCGGCCTATGCGACCCGCGAACAGGGGTACCGTCGCTTTTGCATCCTGTATCCGGAGACGACTTACGGCCGAGAGCTTGCGCGACTGTTTGCCCAAGAGGTCCAGCAGCACGATGGCGAAATTATTGCGATGGAGTCGTACCAAGAAGGAGAAACCGACTTCAACACGCAGCTCAAACGGATGAAGGGCGAGGACCTGAAAAAGTACGGCCTTTCCGTGCCCGTGGATCCGACGAAGATAACCGGGAAACAAACAAAGCTCGACAGGAAAGAGCTCTATACCCCTGGGTTCGATGCGATCTTCGTTCCTGGACGCGCCCAAGAGGCCGGTCTCATTGCTGCCCAGCTCAACTTTTACGACATGAAGGTGCCGTTCCTCGGAGCCAACGGATGGAACTCACCGGAACTTGCTCGAACCGCCGACCAGTCGATCGATGGAGCGATCTTTGTGGATGGATTCTTCGTGGACAGCCCCAATCCAAACGTGCAAGACTTCGTGGATCGCTACAAGAAGCGATTTCAAACGACCCCGACGCTGTTTGCTATGCAAGGCTATGATGCCGCGAAGCTGGTTCTTGAAGCCATCCGAAGAGGCGCTTCATCGGGCGAAGCAGTGCGCGACTACTTGATGACTCAACGAGATCTCCCAACCATGGTCGGCCCCGCCTCGTTCGGACCAGAGGGTACACTGAATCGGCCCCTGTTTCTTATCCAAGTGAAGCGCGGGCGATTTACACAACTCGACTGAGACTCCACGCCAATGAGCGCACTACCGGAAATTCTTCATAAAATTTCCTACATGGGCTTGCCGCTTCTGTTCGCCATGGTACTCCATGAGTACGCGCATGGTTGGGTTGCCTATCGATGCGGTGATCCAACGGCCAAACTGCAAGGCCGCCTCACGATGAATCCGCTGGCCCATATCGATCCGTTCGGCACGGTGATCCTGCCGCTGCTTTGTCTCCTGATTCCGGGTGGCTTCTTCCTTGGATGGGCCAAACCGGTCCCGGTCGACCCTCGCCTCATGCATCAGCCCCGACGTGACATGGCGCTCGTAGCCGCGGCAGGGCCCGGCATGAACCTGGTCCTCGCGATCGGGAGCGCATTATTCTTTACCGTACTACTGTCCCTTGATTCATCCGTTGCAGAATATTGGTCCTCCGCAGACGAGACTCTACCGCCGCGTTCACTACAGACAATGATCACGCTCCCACTCGCGGTGATGGCTGTCTACTCACTCCTAATTAATGTGCTCCTTATGCTCTTCAATCTGATTCCCATTCCACCGCTCGACGGAGGACGCATTCTCACGAGCCTGCTTCCACCGAAGCCTGCGCTCGCCCTCATGCGGCTCGAGCCGTATGGCATGTTGGTTCTCGTGGCTCTTATCGTGTTCGACCCCCAAATCCGACTCATTCACACCGTCACCATTACCTTGACGCACGCCGTGTCGGGCAGCATCTTGTCCGCGACGATGGGGCTTGGAGCAGGATTAACACCATGAACAAGAGGCGGGTCCTTAGTGGCATGCAGCCTAGCGGGCTGCTCCATCTCGGCAACTATGTAGGCGCGTTGGAAAATTGGAAAGGACTCCAGAACGAGTTCGACTGTTATTTTTTCGTGGCCGACTGGCACGCGTTGTCGACTAACTACGCCGATACAAGCCAGATCCGCGAATTCGTCCGCGAGCTGCTGATTGATTGGCTGGCGGCTGGGATCGATCCCTGCAAGGCCACAGTCTTTGTCCAATCCCGCATCCCCGAGCACGCGATCCTGCATCTATTGTTGTCGATGATCGTTCCGGTGGCCTGGTTGGAACGCAATCCGACCTACAAGGAAAAACAAGAGGAGATCAAAGAGCGCGACCTGAATACCTACGGGTTCCTGGGCTATCCTGTCCTCCAAGCCGCTGACATCCTTTTGTACAAAGCAGACTTCGTCCCGGTTGGAAAGGACCAGCTCCCGCATTTGGAACTCACCCGCGAGCTCGCGCGTCGATTCAACAGCCTCTACAAACCGGTCTTCCCTGAGCCGATGGAGCATCTGACGAAATTCCCGAAAGTGTTGGGTACGGACGGTCGGAAGATGAGCAAGAGCTATGGGAACACGATCAATCTCTCCGACACAGAACCGGTTGTTCGCCAGAAACTGAAGACCATGGTCACAGACCCGGCTCGGGTCCGCCGCAGCGACCCGGGCAATCCGGACATCTGCCCTGTGTATGATCTTCACAAGATTTTTTCCACGTCGGCGGTTCAGGAACGGGTCAACAAGGAGTGCCGGACCGCGGAGATCGGTTGCATCGATTGCAAGAAGCTCGTCGCCGACCGCATCGTGGAACGGCTGAAGCCCATCTGGGAGGGTCGGGCGGCCCTCACCAAAGATCCTGCACGCTTGGACGACATCGTCGAGGAGGGTAGTCGGCGGGCCAGTCAGGTCGCACGTCAGACGCTTCAAGAGGTCGAGGACGCGATGGGAATATAGCCCGCATTCACCTAGGGTTGACGGCAACCACGCTGATCAAACGCCTCGTCGGTTCTCGGCTCGTCACCACAGCGAGTTTGATCACCCGCCATCCGGCGTTGTGAACCGTTCGCCCGAATTCGGCCTTCTTCCAGCGCGCGAAGCAGCATCCGGGAATCCGACCTCCTGTTACCACCCGACTCTCCACTCCGAGGGTCAACGGACTGCCGATACCGCTCCCCAGCCCACCATGCGAGATACTGCTCTCTGAACCGGTCGTAGCCCGCAACCTTCGGCAGAACCATACTCGTTGTGCTATCGTGTGCGGGACGCGGAATTGGCATTTAGGGGGTAAGAGGACGCAGCGTGAAAATTCTGCTCACCCTGGGGTTACTGTTCGCGCTCGGGGAAACGCTCGCGCTGGCAGTGGATCCTCCCTGCGACAAGTACCCTCCCGCCAAGCAGGCTCGCTGCACAGAGATTTGGAAGGATCTAAACAGAGAGGATGGCCCCTCGATTGCAGCCTTCGGGCTGGCTCAACAGAAGCGACGGGACGAAGGACAAATCAACGCCGAGCAGCATCTCGCCGAGAACATGGCTTTCATCAAGCAGTCCACGGAAAAACGTCTCGGGCGATTGCACACGCGCATGGCAAAGGAGTAACTCGTCAGAGATCCTCCGTTTTCGATTTCTCGAGCACGCGACCGGCCGAATTGAGGAGATCACGCCCAACGAGAATCGGCGCCTTGAAATGCACCGCGAGTGCGATCGAATCCGACGACCGGCTATCAAAAACCTTCACCTCATCCCGAAACGCCACCGTCAGTGCCCCATAATAGGTGCCGCCCTTCAGCGTGATCACGGTCTGAGTTACTTTCCCGCCGTACGTCCGAAGAATTTGGGACATCAAGTCATGCGACATCGGTCGCTCTAGTTTGTCACCGATCAGCGCGGCTTGAATCGATAAGGCCACCGTCAGATCAACAAATATCGGGATTGTTTTCCCTTCCGCCTGCAACAGCACAACCGGTCCGTGATCGGTTACCCGCACCTTTACTTCCGCGATGGTCACAAGCTCTGGCGGGGTTGTCGACGCCCCCTCCGCTACGACCGCTTTGTCCGACACCAGGACACCGAGGAGCAGCAGCCCCGCACCCAGGAGATGACGGCACATATTCATAGTCCCCTCCTATTGGCTTGTCAGGCCCGCACGAATTGATTGGTCTCTTTCTCAAGTCCGATCGCAGTTTCGGGTCCATGCCCGGTCACCACGATGGTTGTATCACCGAGATTATAGAGCCGTTCGCGAATAGATTGCTCGATGGCATCGAAGTCGCCACCCCAGAGATCCGTCCGGCCGATGCTGCCGCGAAACAGCGTGTCGCCAGCCAAGACCAAATGCTCGGCCGGCATATGAAGACTCAGCGATCCGGGCGTGTGGCCTGGCGTGTGCAGGGCGATCGCTTCGATCTCCCCCACGCGCAGCTTCTCTTCGTCGTTCAACCAGTGGTCAGGCAACGGCACCGAGACGTACGGCACGCCGAATGTGCGACATTGCATCTCGAGCATCTTCCAGAGTACCAGATCGTCTGGATGGAGGCAGAGCGTCGCCCCGGTCGCCTTCTTCATCTCGCCGGATGCGAGGAAATGATCAAAATGCGCGTGTGTATGTACGATGTGCGTGACGGCCAGGCCCAGCTGCCGGACTTCATGGAGAATGCGTTCGTGCGCTCCGCCGGGATCGACCACGATCGCCTGTTTGGTCACAGGGTCACCCAGGATCGAACAGTTGCATCCCAAGGGAGGAACGGAGAACGTTTTACGAATCAGCGTCGGCATGGCTACATAGTCCGGTATGTATGTGGAGGGATGCGCTCTCACGGAGCCCTCCCAACGTTACTGAGATCCAGATGCTCCTTCGGATGCACGAATGCTCCACAAGACTTCCGTGTCGTTGATGGACCAGGTGGTCGCTTGCCGTTGTAGCCAGATGAGGAATCCCGCCCCGGTTCCGTCGGGTCGATGCTGTTCCACATAGACTAGGGCCTGATCCAATCGCAGGGTGTAGGCCACACGCGAGAAGACCAGTCGACCGAGAAGCGAGAGGTCTTGCGTCAAACCAACCAGTGGCCTCGCCGCCGGAAGGGCCAGAGCAACCTCCGGTTCTTCGAGTCCCTCCGGGGCGACGAAACGATAGCGCACGCTGAACTTGAAGTGCGCGCTCAATCGAACCGGTTGACGATTCTTGTTAACGAAGTCTCGCACCAGATCAGGCGGCAGTCTCCGATCGAAGAGGTCATGCTCGTCAAACAGGCCGATTGTCGTTGGAACATCCTGGTCCGGATACAAACGCGACACGGTGAGCCGCTCGATCAACACGAGCCTCGTCTGGTTCGTCAGAAACTTACTCGTCACCACTTGATCGTAAAGGGCATAGTCCTCGACCGGAACGATGACCTGCTCCTGCGGCTCGGCTACGGCCTGCCCATCGTCGAGGATTATACACAGGACTAATACCAGCCACCCCACAATTCGTACGTGCTCCCACATGGCGTCAGCATACCTGCTCGAACTTTTTCAGGTCAAACCGACGGGACCGCACAATCTCCATAGACAAGGACTGGCGAAGCATGGATAATCGGCCCACCTCTGCATGAATCGATGGAGATGACCCAAACGATGGTGATACGAACGTGGGCCGTCGTCTTTGCCGGCATGCTGCTCCTCGCAACAGGGTGCAAGCCGGACGAGTCCCCCTTCAAAACCGAGAACGACACGCTTCGGAAGCAGCTGGCCAAACAGGAATCTGTTGTCACCTCGTTGCAAGATGGCAACAAGGTGATGCAGCAACAGATCGATCTGTTGAATCAGGAACTGCGTGACGCGAAGAAGTCCGTGGACAGCACGAAAGCCGAAGCGAAAGCGGCCCTCGATTCCATGGAGAGCCAGTTGAACCAGGCCAAAAGGCTGACTGTCGAGGCACAAAAGACTGCTGCCGCTCAGGCGGCGCAGAGCATTCACGTCGACGGAAAGGGCGCCCAGGCCGACGACATTCCCCGCCCCTATACCACCGTCACCAAAGCAGTCGAAGAGGCCCTCGGCCGGAACGGCTACTTGCTGAGGGTCAACATCAAGACCGACCAGAAGGCCGTATACGTCACAGATCGTAAGGTTTCCAATCCGACGTCGCTCGAAGTCTCCGGCTTCCGCAACCAGTATGTTATCTCCATCCAGGCACTCCCCGCCAACGTCACCCGATTGGTCGTCAAAGCAGATTTTGAAAAGCTTGCGCAAGGCGGTAAGATCCTGAGCGTCAGCGCCGAAGAAATCGCCGAGATCGAGCGCCGCCTGATCGCCGAAGTCAACAAAGCACTCGCCGCGTCCAGTAAAACCTGATGCAGCGCGTCCTCGGCTTCAGCCTTGTGACGATCCCGTGGTTCTTCGCAGCTCTCATCCCCTACCAGGCCGTCGCGTCCTCGAGGCCCTCGACAGAGTTGGCTCACCATCTCACATCAATCGCCTCGCTCGCGATCTCGTCGCCCATCCAGACCATCCCCGCCAGCGAATTTGTACTCGGCAGCAAGCGAATCGACGACGACCCCTACGGATTGCGGACCCAGTTCGACGATACCGAGCTCCCCCAAAATCGGGTCTGGCTAGATGCCTATGAAATGGATCGCGACGAAGTAAGTCTCGGTGAGTACCTAAAATTTCTACAACAGCGGCAACAAGACCCACCTGACGAACTCCAGAAACTCATCTGGCACGTGATCACGGTGCACTCCGTATCTGACCAGACTCTGACCCGCTGGCCGGCGCTCTATGTCACATGGCAAGAGGCAAAGGATTTCTGCCAGGCACGAGCGAAACGGCTCCCGACGGAAGCGGAATGGGAGAAAGCCGCGCGGGGGACCGACGGCCGCCTGTTTCCTTGGGGAGAGGAGGCGCCGGAGTCCAGGTTTGCCATGTTTGGGCAACACCATGTCCACGAAATCCCGATTCTCGCGGCGGTGGATTCACACGCTGACGGCCAAAGCCCCTATGGCCTCCATCACATGTCCGGCAATGTCGCGGAATGGGTGCAAGACTGGTTTGGCTTCGACTATTACGCCTACATGCCGGAACGGAATCCGCCGGGTCCTACCAGTGGCCGCTACAAAAGCGTGCGCGGCGGTTCATGGAAAAGTAAGCCTATTATGCTTCGCGCTGCCACACGCGGCGGCTCGCCGCCGGATCAACGAACCGCCACGATCGGATTTCGGTGTGCCAGGTCCCTTCCTGCTGACCGCACGTCGCCCGGCGTAAAATAGCCGTTTGCTTGGTCAGTCCGATCTCCCGTGGTAGCCTATTTTCTGTTTACCCCAACAATCAAGAAGACGAGGACGCCGCCCATCATGCACCGAATGGTTTTTATCTGGTTCATCATCGCTCTCATGACGTTGGTGGGATGTACCAGCACGACGCCGGACCAACGGGACCCTCAAAAAGTCGAAGGGTCACGCTGCTGTCAGCGCGTGGAGGCAACGCCACGTCGAGCCGCGATTGTCCGAACGGCTGCTCGATTGGTGGGGGCCAACACGATCGAAGTAAACGGAAGGCGGATTGTGTACGACTGCGCGGGCGTGACCAGGGCGATCTATCTTGAGCACGGCATCGACCTCTACGAAGGCCTGTCTAGCGGGGACCGGGCGAACGGAGTCCGGCTCATCTATGCCAATATGAGGCAGTACGGAACACTCCATCAAGGGCCAATCGTCCCTCTCGGCGATCTCGTGTTTTTCGACAACACCTGGGACTTCAACGGGGACGGCTTGCTCAACGATCCCCTCACCCACGTCGGGGTGGTGGAACAAGTGGAATCCGACGGCACTGTCGTGTTTATTAGTCGTGTCGCCGGCGCCATCGAACGCTATAGGATGAACCTTGCACTGCCCCATGTTCACCAAACGACCGACGGTCACGTCCTGAATGATTACATCCGCCGCAAGCGCCCCGGTGATCCTAAGGAAGCCGGTCACCTCACCGGGGAACTCTTTGCCTTCTACGGAACCCGTGTGGATCGATAATCGTTAATTCGTCTCGCGCACAGGGAGCAGGCGGCGCGTGAGGCCTTTCGCCTTGTTCTGCTGAAATCGCGCGACGAACATCTCGCCTGTGGCGTGGGCATGTTCCTCAGCTTCTACGCGCGTCGAGAAGCGATTATCACCCACCTGCCACCACACGCTGTGACTCATGGTTTCCCCGAGCAACTCCGTGACAGAGACCCGCAATACCTTCGCCAAACGCACCAAGGTGCTGAGCGCGGGATCGTGTTGTCCTAACTCTAGCTTGGCCACGTAGATGCGAGAGAGGCCTGCCTTCACAGCAAGCTGTTCCTGCGTGAGATCCCGGCCAGTCCGGAGGCGCTGCAGTTGTGCGCCGAAACGCTGGATTGCGCGCATCGTGCATCTCGAAACGATGGGAAAAGAAAACGAGCGGAGTTTACACCTCTTACTATGCGCGACGGAAGGTGGGTGAGGTAGGCTCAGAGAGAGGATCGCTCACTGGCGCAGCAAGTCGCGTTGCAACTGTTCCAACTGTTTGCCCAGCCGTTCCAGTTCCCTGCGCGTGTGTTCCAGACGATCTTCGCCTTCCGGCGCTGGCAGTTCCCGGTGTTCGAGATGCACGATATGGTCTTGCAACCGCCGGTTCTCGGCCACCAGCACGTCTGTGACGTGGCGGGTGAACTCCTCGCTGACCTCGGGTAGATCTCGTTCCAGTCTGTTCCTTTGCTCCGCTTCCGCCCGAAAGACTCTAACGGCCCGACCCAGATCCTGGGTCCGCTCCAGAAGTTCCCGCCTGAGTTGGTCGGTCAGATTGGACAGGCGTTGCGCAAGGAGCTTATAAGCCACAATCAAGAGTCCAAGCGCCAAAAATGTGATCGTGCCAAAGATCCGATTGGTCAAAGCGATCGATTTTGGAATCAACGGAGGGGACAGGACATAGCCGACAAACACCAGAATCGTGCACGTAGCAGCCACGAGTAAAGGTGTATACAGGTAAGAGGCCCAATACGTCAGTCCAATGGGAATCACATAGAGGAGCCACGGCGTGAACCCTAAGGCCATTCTGATATCGATCAGGAAAATCGCGGCGAGCAAAGCCGCGATGCCGATAGACAGACCCAGCTGTTCGGGTTTCATCTACTGGGGCTCAACGGAGAGTTGTAGACCGAGCACCTCTCGCAAGAGCGCCTGGCGCGTAATTGCCAGGCCGCAACTCGGACAGGTCAAGAAGCCCCCGTTCGACTCGAGACCGATGTCCTTGCACTGAGGACAGGCTGGCGTCCCAAGTACGCAGGTGGGGCGAGTGGTGGTCTGCAGATTGGACATACTGTGTACAGCTGAAACAGCTGCCTCCTCCACCGAGTGTGATGATCGTCTCTTGGATCCGAGGAATGGTACGTCGCGCGGAATAATTGAGGATGACAACCGGTATGGAGAAGAAAAAATTTTGCCCATTCTACAGATTCAGACGGATTTGTCAAAAAAATATTCAGGGGAGTAGCCAGGTGCCCTTCTTGCTCGCAGACCCCCCACGATGAAACGGTGGTCGCTCGATGCGCGCAGTAAAGGGCAACCTGGCCACTCCCCTGTAGGTGGAGGAAGGATAAAGCCCATGTTACCAGGCATAGGCTTCCGGTGCCGGTCCGCCCGGTCCCGGAAAAATTTCATCCAGCCGTTTCAATGTCTCCTCGCTCAGCATGAGACCCAGAACCCGCATGGAGCCATTCAATTGCTCCATCGTGCGCGGGCCGATAATCGGCGCGGTAACGGCCTTTTGGCACAGCAGCCAGGCCAGCGCCACGTCGGCCGGTTGCTCCCCAAGCTGTTTGCACAGCGCGCCATAGGCTTCCAGTCTCGGACGATACTTCTCGATTTCCTTTTTCAGATCTTCGTCCGCGCGCCTACCGACCTTCGCCGGTTCCAACGCTCCGGTCAACAACCCGCGCGCGAGAGGGCTCCAGGGAATCAGGCCGATACCATAAGCCTCACAGGCAGGAACTACTTCCAGTTCGATCGTTCGCTCGTTCAGATTGTATAGGCTCTGCTCGGAGACGAGACCGAGGAAGTGGCGGCTTCGGGCCAACTCTTGTGCCTGGGCCAAATGCCAGCCGGCGAAGTTACTGCTGCCGACATACAGAATCTTGCCTTCGCGGACCAACTGTTCCATCGCTTGCCAGATTTCCTCCCAAGGCGTGTCCCGATCAACATGATGCATCTGATAGAGGTCGATACAATCGGTGCGGAGGCGCCGCAGGCTCTCTTCGCAGGCTCGCTTGATATGCAAGGCCGACAAGCGTGACTGATTCGGCCACTCCCCCATACGTCCGAAGACTTTCGTCGCCACGACGATCTTCTCCCTTCGCCCGCCGCCTTGCGCGAACCACCGGCCGACGATCTGTTCAGTCCATCCCTCGCCTACTTTCCAACCGTAGACGTTCGCCGTGTCGAAAAAGTTGATCCCCAACTCCAGTGCCCGATCCATGATCGCGAAACTCTCCGCCTCACTCGTCTCCGGCCCGAAGTTCATCGTGCCCAGACAGAGCCGGCTGACTTTCACCCCCGAGCGACCCAGATGGACGTATTGCATGGGTACCATCAGCAATTGGCAAATGTGTTCAGTGAGGCCTCGTGCAGGAGCCTAACACAGCAGGACGCACACTTCGATACTGGCATGTCATAGGAACTGGTTCCGGCCGCAATGACTCTAGTAGGCAAGAGTCCGAAACTGTAGAATGTCTCCTGTGGTATGTTCACAATGACCCAGTGAGGTGCCTATGGCCGTGACGCCGGTGATGCTTTCGCTCGGAACACCAGCCTCCTCGTTTTCGTTGCCTGACGTCGTGACCGGGCGTACCTACTCGCTTGATTCGTTCGCCGGCAAGGCCGGCTTGCTAGTCATGTTCCTTTGCCGGCACTGTCCCTATGTGCAACACGTCCAGCACGGTATCGCCAAGCTGGGACAGGACTATCGGGACACAGGGCTTAGCATCATCGGCATCAGCAGCAATGATCCGGTGCACTATCCTGATGACGCGCCGGATCGGCTGAAGGAAATGGCGACACGCTTGGACTTTACTTTTCCGTTTTGCTTCGATGAAACGCAAGAGGTTGCCAAGGCATACAAGGCCGCGTGCACTCCGGACTTCTATCTCTTCGATCGTGAGCGGCGGTTGGTCTATCGGGGGCAGCTCGACGACAGCCGGCCGGGCAACAACAAGCCGGTCACTGGCCGCGATCTCCGCACAGCGATCGATGCGGTGCTCGCCGGCAAGCCGGTCGACGCGAACCAAAAACCGAGCATCGGCTGCAGCATCAAGTGGAAACCCGGCAATGATCCTGCTTACGCTCAATAGAAAAGTCGCGCTTGTAGAAGGGTGAAAGTCCATCTTTCAGTTCCTTTCGTTCGGGGAGTAAGATAAGTCATCACCAGCCTCACCCGGAGGTGTTTCGATGACATCTCGCACAGCACTGCTCATGGTTTATGGAGTATGGCTCGTTCTGGGGGGAGGGATCGTGCAGGCTCAGATCAACGTGGTTCAAAGTAGCGACGGGACAACCGGGACGATCACCCACTTAGGCGATTCATATTCGATTTACTCTGATTCGCACGGTAACACCGGCGCGATTACGAATCTGGGCGGTGGATTCCAGTCGTATTCGTTCACCAGCCCGCAAGGTGGGACGACGACAGGCACGATCACGACGTTCGGCTCACCAGAGCCGCCGAGCAACTTGACTCCCGCGCCAGTGCTGCCCTTTAACCCCAACGGGACGCTGATGCCTCAGCCACGCGTCGCTCCGGTGGTGCCGTTTTCCTCAGGAGGCACGCCATCATTCGGGTCGTCCGGCGGCGGGGGCCGTTTCGGCCGCTAGGTCTTCACTCCGTCTCAAATGCTGCCCATTTTTCGCGGACCTCTGTGGGCGACTTGAGCCTGGTCTCATTTGCATTTGCCGCGACGAGCTCCCGTCCGAGCAAGATTTCTCGGACCTGCTAGAATGTTTTCATGAGGCCCTCGCCGAGACACATTTCGCCATGGATGTCCGATCCCCGCCGGCAGATCCTTTTGGATATCAGGCGCGGCCTCTTGGGGCTGCATAAGGCGCTCATTGTGGCGGAGCAGGTGACCTATGAGCGCATCAATGGTCGAGTTGACTCGACGGGTAAACTGCTGCAACTGGTGCTAAACGATCCCTGGTTCACCTGGTTGCACCCCCTCTCGCAAATGGTGGTGCGGATCGACGAACTCTTGGAAGATGGTGACGAGTTGACGGATGTGGAGGTGGCCCACTTTCTTGCTGAAGTCCGGGCGTTGATCCATCCCTCTGAGGAAGGCGATGGATTTGAACGGAGCTACTATGAAGCGCTGCAGCGGGAACCTGACGTCATCTTCGCCCACGTTGAAGTGAAGAGGCTCCTCACGAAGATCGCCGCCTAACACACCGTTGTTTTCTCACAACCCTTCTTCACGGACTGAGAAGTGAAAAGGCGGCCGGCTCTTTGAGCCGGCCGCCTTTTGCTTCCCAACGGTTATGTTCTCCCGCGATGGGCGGTTACTCCTTACCTTTAGCTTTGGCCTTCCCCTTCTTGCTATGGCCCTTCGCTTTGCCTTTATGTTCACCCTGCCCCTCTTTCTTTCCCTCATCCTTCGGCGCTTCCATTGACGGAGCCGGAGCAGCCGGGGCCGGTGCGGGAGCTGGTTCCGGTGCTGGAGCTGGAGCAGGTGCTTGTGCTAATACACTCGTGAATGCGAAGAGAACTGCCCCCGCCGTTAAAGCCGATAGTGCTCTAATCATCCTGATCCTCCCTGATTAAGGTTCTTGATCGCATGGGGGGCCCATCCCCCACGGGTCGCATGTACCACAAACAGCAAGCTTGGTGCCATAGGTCAAGAGAATATATCGGCCTCCACATTCGCTGATTTCCTAAGAATTTCAGCAGTGCAGGAGCGCTCATCACGAATACCTTCGAGCAAGAGGGCTACAGTCCTCACCAAGTTGCCACAGTGTCGATCTTCCAACTCGACCGCCAGACGAGAATTCAGCAATTTTAGGACAAGACAATAACGCTCGTCAGCTTCGTTACGGCTGGTGCGTCTCGTCGATGACATTTCGATCTGGGGGCGTGGCGTGATTCAGGGTGCTCCACGCGTTCGATACCGAAGAAAAGGGATAGCTCGCACAGAGAACAGGACAGGTCGGGGAATTCGTCGATTAGACAACGCTCTACCACCGTCGTCCGGACGCAAGGAGAGAGGAGATGTCTTCGCTCGGAACCGGCTTGGCGAAAAAGTAGCCTTGTCCATACTCGCATCCGAGCGAACGAAGGATAGCCAGATGCTCCGCGGTTTCCACGCCTTCCGCAATGATCTGCCGCCCGAGCTGATGTGCCAGGGCGATGATCGTCTTCACGATTGCGAGCGCATCGTCGTCGGCACCCAATCTTTTGACAAATGATTGGTCGATTTTCAGAAACTTGATCGGTAATTGTTGAAGATAACTCAATGACGAATACCCCGTTCCGAAATCATCCAGACAGGCGTCGACCTGCTGAGCGGTCATGTGTTTAAGCACTCCAGTGACTGCTTCGGGGTTCTGCATCATCTCCGATTCCGTGATCTCGATCTTGAGACTGGCCGCATCGAGTCTCGACCTTGCCAGCACATCTTCGATGAGAGACACCAGATCGCCTTGTGCAAGATGCTGGACTGGGAAATTCACGCTTATGGTCAGCGGACGAATATGAGGGAACTCGTCTTGCCAGATCTTTAGACGCTGGCACGCTTCCAGGAGACTCCATTCACCAATTCTCCTCATCAATCCAATTTCCTTCGCAATACCCAAAAAACTATCCGGCATGAGCAGCCCATGCTCCGGATGCTGCCAGCGAATCAACGATTCGAAACCCGCAATACGACCACCGTCTAAGACGACGATCGGCTGATACGCCAGCCGAAACTCCTGTCGCTCCATGGCCTGCCGAAGTTCCCCTTCCATTTTCAACCGGGCCATAGCCTGCTGATGCATGACCTTATCGAAGATGACGAACCCAGCCCTGCCAAGTGCTCTGGCCTGGTGCATTGCCGCAGTAGCATCCCGTAGCAGATGCTCTCCGGTTTCATACCCCGCATGGCTGCATGCGATGCCCATGCTGGCCGTCAGAAAAACTTCGCGTCCTTCCAACGTAAACGCTGTCAAGAATTCCTGTTGAAGACGATCCGCCACTCGCGTCGCGTTGCCGACCGCTTTGAGATTGTCCAAGAGTAACCCGAATTCATCCCCTTCCATCCGCGCCACCGTATCGGCCGAACGGACTCGACGCAAAATCCGCTGGCTGACTTCCATGATTAATCGATCAGCAGCCGACGGTCCCAAGCTGCTATGGATCACTTTGAACCCGTCCAGGTGTAGATAGAGGACGCCAAACAGATGGGTAGGTTGACGCCGGCTTTGCTGAATGACGCGATCCAACCGATCCAAAAACAGCGCTCGATTCGGGAGGCCCGTCAGCGAGTCGTGAAAGGTCTCAAGGAAAAGACGTTGCTCGGCTTGCCGCCTCCCTTCAATCAAACGCCTCCGCTCCAGCGCCTGCGCGACGGAATGTCCGAGGCGCGCCAGACGATCTTTCAGCAGATAATCGGTCGCCCCGGCTTTCATGCACTCCACCGCCATATCTTCGCCGATACACCCTGACACGATGATGAATGGGATATCGAGTCCCCGCTCATTCATCAGCTGCAGCGCGTCTCGCGCGTTAAACTGTGGCATTGAGAAATCTGAGAGGATGAAATCCGGAGGCTGGTTCAATTCGCGAAGATACGCGTCTTTGGAATCCACTCGGCGGCAGTTCGGCTCAAACCCGGCCTCGCGGAGCATTTCGATCATCAGCTCCGCGTCGGCTGGACAGTCTTCAAGCAAGAGGAGGTTGAGGCTCGTTGGCATTGCCGTGTCGCTTCTCGTCGCAATCTCAACGAAGAGAAATCTCGTAACGCGATATGGTTGGAGTATAGAACGTGACTTGGCGATGACCAATAAAAAGAAAGAATATCCATCCCTTACGAAACAACCCTTGGAAACGGAATTGACAGGATTCGTCGTCGAGCTTGGGGAGGTCGGCGTGGGATCGCTACGGACCTCCAACCAAATGGTTGAGAGTACGGGCGTTCACCACCGCGTAGCCGAGTGCATCGTTGTTGAAATAAACATAGACGTCCCGCCGGTCGCTCAGATACTGCCTGATCAGTTTGGCTTCCTCCGTCAGCTCCGAATCCGAATAGTTCGACGCAAACAAGTCGGTCTTCCCGTGAAACCGGAGATAGACGAAATCTGCCGTCGCTCCATTGCGACGCGGATAGCGTGGCGAGTCGGCGATGCAGAGCGCCGCATTGTGCTCACGAAGCAGTAAGTAGACTTCCCTCGTGAACCAAGTCTCGTGACGAAATTCGAAAGCCAATTTCAAGCGATGAGACTCGGGCGCGGGGCGTTGCGCGACATTCAAAAAAACGGCGAGCTTCTCTCGATCACACCGGAACGACGGAGGGAATTGGAGAAGGATGGGCCCGAGATGAGGCCCGAGCGCCAGCGCGTTCTGGACGAATGTCGTCCAGGCCTCCTCGACCTCGACGAGACGTTTGACGTGCGTGATGAAGCGACTCGCTTTGAGGGCAAAGAGAAAGGTATCTGGAGCCTGCGCCGCCCACTTCTCATAGGTGCTGGGCCTCGGCAGATGATAGAAAGAATAGTTCACTTCGGTGCTCGGGAACTCGCGGGCATAGAACTCCAGATAGTGGCGGCTGGGGAGATCGCTCGGATAGAAAACGCCCTTCCAACTGGAATAGGTCCAGCCCGACGTACCGATCCACACTCGCGCCATGGCTTACCTCGGCCCAGTTTTGCCCAGGTTCAACTGACGGAATGTTCCGGTTCTTCTGCTAATGTCCGGTAGTACTCCACACCGCCGAAAAACTGGTACGCCAAGCACAAATCTGCTACCACCAGACACTCGAGTCCGAATGGCAGATAGCCCGCATAGCCAAGCAGCGGCATTTCAAACACCTGGAAGTGATGCACAAACGGCACTGCGTACTGCCAATGCGCCAAGCTTTTCCAATTCCAGAGTTCCCAAAACAATCCGCAGACCAACGCCGCGATCGCCGGGACCCAAACCCGTCGCCAATCGCCTTGGGCGACCGGGGAGATGAGCGTCGACTGACCAGCGAGGGTCTGGAGCGAGACAATCAGCAGCAGCGGCCCGACCCAAACGAGGGGAAACAGATAATTCGGCCAAATGCCTATAGCGAACAGGCCAGCCAAGGACACCATTAAGGCCGACCAGCTGATCAGCTTCGCATGCCCAACTCGGATCGGCTTGATTTGGTTCAGCTCCGCACTGGCGGCAGGGAACGAGGTCAGTAGCTCTGTCGTGCTGAGCACGGCCGGCAGCACAGTAGAAAATGGAATGGTGCCGCGGAGAAAATATTCCAGTGGCGACAACTCAACGACGCCGACGTAGTACCAGTTCTGCACGAAGCGATTCAAATATTCGAAAACCCACCAGAACGCGGCACTCAACGGAAAGAGTGAGAGCATGTAGCGAGGCCGGTGACGCATCATGCAACGGCCGGTCCGCGCGAAGGTCCAGGCGTTGACGATCACAATGTAGCCCAACCAGAGTGGGGTAAATGTGTGTTCTTGCAGCAACGCCATCCAAGAGAAACGGGCCCAAGCCAACACCCACCATAGACCGGTCCATGCGATTCCAACCCATCCCCACCAAGGAAATAGCTTATGCGTTGGTTCCCCACGAGCAGATGTGTCCGGTGAACGATAAGAATCAAACGCGACGACACGGACAACAAATGGTCCGACAAGTCCGAGAATGAGGAGCCCAAAAGCTATGAAGACCGGCCAGGAAAAGGGCTCATGCTCCACGTAACTGGTGTGGGGAGGGAATTCGAGGTAGCGGTAAATAGGCTGGCCCGAAAGGAGTACGCCGAGAAGTGGAAGGCTGAGCACGAGCGCAATGGCGATGCAGACCACATTGGCCCTGCGCATCTACTCGAATCCTCTACATTCGACCTTCGTCGAGCTCGATCACCTCGGCCCAGGTCTTCACAGAGGGGAGTGATTCAACCGGAACACCGCGCTTGGCGGCAATATCTCTCAGTCGCCCTTGGAATCGCTGCTGCGCGGCCTCATCTTTCGGACCGGAGGAGAGCAGATTCTTGGACCATTGTGCGATTTCTTGTTCGTGTGGCTTGCGACCATGCGTATAGGCCCATTCAAGTAATTCTTCGTCTGTTCCCCCGGCCAAAACTCGCCGCTCGAATGCCTTGGCGTCAATCCCGAGAAACTCGACCAGATGCTTATCAAAGCCTGTCGTGATGTAGTTGTAGTCCTGAATCTTGCCCGCGTTCCGCAAACGAATCTTGTCAATGAACCGCCTCAAGTGGGCGATGCCGCCGAGGAGAGCATTGGGACTTCTGGGGTAATCCGTCATTAGTATTTTCTCCACCGCTGTGATGGCCAAAACCATACACACGACAGAATAAAAAGTACAGGCTTACGAGCGCGGAGATGCCTCTGCCACTTCCTATCTTCCGGAACGCCCCAGCCGCCTCACCATCTCGGTGGCGCGTACAGACGTGGTCTTCCTTATTCTTCGGATCGTGCGCCCCCCACGGGCTTGGCCGTGGAACAGTCAGTGGTTCCTGGAACCTTGCTGTTTTTGGAGCTTTTTTGTTTTTCACTCGCCGGGCGGGCGCCTGGTCACGTGCCATGGCTGGCTAACCGCTGCCGCTCCCAGCAGAGATGCTTGGCATCGTCAGTTCCGCCGTAAATTAACGGCTTATAGTCGAAGCCGGCGAACCGCTGTTTCAGCTCATCCCAGAGGCCGTCCATGCCGATTGCCTCTGTTGGGAACGAACATCCTCCGGTTTCTCCTTCGAATACGAGCCACTCGTCGGGAAGCCATGGGCCAGCAGAAGTTGTCACGTACCAAATCCGGTTCACATCCTCCCATCGAATTGATTCACGCTTTCGTTTCAGGTATTCGCAGGCGACCTCGTCTTGTGTAATCAAGAGGCGGTAGCCACAGGAAACGTCAGGCTTTGGAAGCCAGGGTTCAAAGACGGCGACCAAAAGGCAGAGACCAAAGAATCCCGCGACGTACCAGCCGGATGCATCGCCATCGACAATCATCCACACGCCACCAACAGCGAAGAGGGCCGACACGATCAGCGTAAAAAGTCTCATCAGGTAGTCGTAAAGGTAAGTGTAGCACCATGCAAGTGCCTCAATCGTATCCTCCGACAGTTCGGAATTTGAATTTAAGCGATCTGCTGAAGCAGCTTTTGCTGGCTCAGCCCGGGGTCGCTACGACGGAGATGTGAAATGGCCGCCCGGAGGAGACTTGCAGATCCGCAGGCCGGATCTATCGCCGAGACAAATCCGCTGCTGGGTAAGAGTTCTTATGGAGGTTCATGTCTGGCGGTATACTTCTGGTCGTACTTTGCGAATAAACTCCTCCCGCGCGTGTTTCAGACCCTCTTCGACCTGGGTGAGAAGGCCACTCTTTTCAGGATGACGTTTGGCCATAATGGAGGCCATCCCCCTCGCGCCCGATAGCCCGACCACGATGTCGTGCAGCTCTGACGGGGCCGAACCCTCCTCAAATGAACTCGTCAACTCCTTTTTGATCCTCCGAATTTCCTTCAAGAAGCGAGCGACGGCATCGGCATGTTCAGGGTGCCTGAGTGCAAAATCTTCCGCAAAATCGACGGAAGACAAGAGACAACGGCGGATGTCCCAAAATGACGGATAATCAACTTTTGATTTCATAACACCCTCCTGACGGGCAATTCCCCGCCAATCGATACCCCGCCGATTCCGCTTCCGCTGCGCTATTAAACCCCACTCGGTTGTGAGGTGCAACCTCGCTGTACTACGTACAGTCAGCGCGGTGATAGATATGACTGCGATGGTCGGGCGGTCGCTGGGAGAACGGCTATATCGAGAGTTTCAACAGGAGGTTACGAGATGAACTGCTGGCTTGGGAGCTGTTTGATACACTTTGGGGGATGCAGGTCCTCGCGGAACGCTGGCGGCAAACCTACGATCGTATTCGTCCGCGCAGTGGGCCGGGCTATGGGTCGCCAGCCCGAGAGACCATCACGCCGCGATCCGGTTGACTCACATGGCGGCGGTACAACCATAGGGGGCAGCTCACCTGCGCATAACGTTGTGGCTCAGGGGATACTACAGACCTCGTGGGTTAGTCCGAAATTTACTATTGACTGTGTGCTAGCGAATGTAAGCACGCAGCTTGAAGCCGACGGGTGCGTCCTTGAACGCGTAGAGGCTGGGTCTAGGCTCACCACCCCTGGTCACTTGAGAGCAGGGGATACTGTGAACGTCCAATTATGGTTGGAAGGCGAGGAGGGCTTTATAGACATCCGGCTGGCGGAAGTCAAAAAGGTTTACGAGCACTGGATCGCGGTGGAAGTGATCAAGATGAGCCCAAATGACCGGATGAGACTGAAACGATTTGTCGATGCCCCCGCAGCTATGTACATCGAAGAACCTACTCTACTCGACCACCTGCTCATTCGGGCATAGCTCGGCCTCGCCCTCTCCGCGCGGAATTAAAGCAAACAGTGCGGTCCCTGACATGAGCACAGCACCTGTCAGGGCCATTTCACGAACGCGATTACGGATCATGAATGCTCCCCGGTGCAGGCTTGGTAGGTTGCGACGTTCGGGCCTGCTTATCTCGCCGTTTCAATCGGCGACGATCGAGCCACCACGCGACCACCGGCAACAGAATGAACGAACCCGGAGCCAGGAACACGACAAGGTACGGACTCAGATCAGTCAAATGGCGAAGGTGATGGGCAAGCTGCATCCGCTCTTCGGCGGTCCAGCGAACGCCATTGCGTTGCTTCATGAGCAACGGCATCACGCCATCAATGCCAAGAATCGCTGCGCGAATGCGGTCCCGTTCTCTCTGTAACGGACCGTAAAATGGTGCGAAGAGTTTCGTGACAAATTCTCGATACCAGCAAAGGGATGTCACTTCTGCTTCGCCACCAGGTGGTCCTTGATCCTGTCGTAGGTGGCTTGCGTGATGATGTTCTTCTGTACAAGGTCATCTGTTCCAGTATACGGGCGTTCACTGACAATCCTCTCCGCCGTCGATAGATCAATTCCTGGGAGTGTGGTGAGTTCACTGACCGTTGCCGTATTGATGTCTAGTGGAGAACGCGGTAGCTCAAAAGGTGGCTGAGCAAACCACCAAATGTTAATAGCACCCACTGCCGCCGCAGCGACTGCCATGAGGACGAGAATGATTGTGGTTGCAAAAAATGTAACTTCTCTTTTTTTCTGTCTGGGCATGCCCGATTGCCATATAGGAAACATACTACTTCTGCTTCGCCACATTCTATTGCTTGATCTTGTCGTAGTCGCCTCCTCGATGGAAAGGGTTTCGCGTTTAAGGCGTGGGTTGTTCATTCGATATTCTCAGCAGATTCCGCTAACCGCTGACAGAGCTACTCGTCCAAATCCTCCTGTGACTCTTCGTCTAAGGCAAGCGTTTCCACGCCAAAATCTTCACCCCGCACCCAGCGCACAACGCCAGCGGCAACGTAGACCCGCTGGTCAATCGACAGGTTCACCGTCAGTGAGCACACGTCGCCAACGCGTAACGGCAGATCGCCAGAGAAACGCCAGCCAGTGAGCGAGAGATTCCACACGGCACCGTGACCCTCAAATAGACCTGTCTGGTAGGTCACGGGACGATAGACAGGAAAGCGACGGTAGGGATGGAGCACGAAGGACATGGGGCCTCGCAGGGAAGTGTAGTGTAGGAGAGGAGAGAAGAACGGTGCAAGGGCCGGATGGGGTACATGAGGATAGTTCTGGCGACGTAGTCTCTAGGGAACGGTCTGTGACGACTTGTTCTTTGTGGGTTTCCACTCCCGCGCGAGTTGCTGCGCCTCGGCAATCTGGGCTGGGGTCATCCGTTGGGCGAGAGCATCACGAGCCTCAGCGGATCTGGTTTCTCCATGGGCTGCCGAGACGTTGTACCACATGTGGGCCTGGATAAAGTCCTGGAGCACCCCCCGGCCCTGTACATACATCAGCCCAAGTTTGGCACAAGCCTGAGCATCTCCTTGCTCTGCCGCCTGATTAAACCAGAACAACGCCATCCGGTTGTTTGGCACAGCCCCCTCTCCGTGGAGATACATCGTGCCGAGGTTGGTTTGGGCTCCTGCGTGCCCCTGCTTCGCGGCCTCTTCAAACCACTGCTTCGCTTGCAGATAGTTCTGGGGGACACCCGTGCCTTCGTAATACAGCAGGCCGAGTTGGTTCTGAGCAGATGCGTCGCCTCCTTCCGCTGATGCGCGGAGTTCGTTCGCAATTGCCTCGGATTCGGCGCGCTTATTCGTAGACGTGTCCACGGTAGGCTCAACAGCGGCGCAAGCGGAAATGGTGAAGCACACGATCAACAGGACCAGGGGAATGGTAAATCGG
>UEXT01000366.1_pt1 | contig 23245 bp, 22 predicted proteins | sample 4301081 | NCBI WGS metagenome assembly UEXT01 (sample SAMEA4773177, study PRJEB27434) | metagenome | biome: 2259; feature: agricultural soil; material: soil | place: USA | collected 2014-09 | depth 0.25 m
ACCGCGGCATCCGATCGCTCAAGTCGGTCAACTGTCGTGCCTGTACACAGCGTCACTCCTCGTTTTTTGAGCTCCCGGTCCATCATCGAGGCGATTTCTTCGTCCTCGGTCGGCAGCACGCGTGACAGGAGTTCAACGACCGTGACTTGCGTCCCTAATCCGCTGTAGAGGGCGGCGAACTCGCAGCCTTCAACCCCGGCACCCACAATTAATAGCCGAGGGGGGATGACCTCAAGATCCAACAGGTCCTTGCTCGTCAATATCTGTCGTCCATCGATGGGAAACTGCGGCAGGTTGGGCCAGGACGAGCCGGTCGCGATGACGATGGCATCAGCAGCAATCTGGCTTTCAGTCCCATCATTCTTCCTGACATCAATGGTCCGTTGATCACGCAGTGATCCGGTTCCTTCCACCTGCTCGATGTTCCAGGCCTTAAAGAGCGTCGCAATCCCTTTGACCAACCCTGCCACCGCTTTGTTCTTGCGTGCGACCATTCGGGCCAGATCGTACCTGGCTGGACCAGGCAAGACGACCCCCAACTCGTCCGCCTTTTTCAGTTTGTCGCCTAGTTCGACCACCGACAGCAATGCTTTACTAGGTATACAGCCCCAGTTCAAACACACGCCGCCGAGGGCCTGATTCTCGATGACCGTCACGCGCGCTCCTAACTGAGCTGCTCGAATCGCGGCAACGTAACCGCCCGGCCCGGCGCCAAGAATCGCGATGTGCTTTTGGAGGGTCATAGCCTCATCGGACCATTGCTGATTGGTTCAGTTAGGACACGATACCAATGAACCTATCATACAACGGTTCAATGTTTTTGATTCTTGAGGAAGGTGTCGTATTGTGCTGCGGTCATCAGCTTCTCCACTTCTCCAGGATTCGAGAGCTCGATGACTGCCATCCAGCCTTTTCCATAGGGATCAGAGTTGACGACTTCCGGATGGTCTTTCAAATCAGTATTGACCTTCATGATGGTACCGCTGACCGGGGTATAGATCGTCGACGTAGTTTTCGTCGATTCGACTTCGCCGATCTGCTGTCCAGCCGTCACTGAGACACCGACCTTAGGGAGGTCAATAAAGACAATGTCGCCCAGGGCATCTTGTGCAAAATGACTGATTCCCATTGTCGCTTGCGTGCCGTTCACTCGAACCCACTCATGTTCCTGATGGTACCGAAGATCCGCCGGAATCATAGTCTCCTCTTCGTGGTTCGGCGATATTGCTGCGCCTGTTGCATTACAAAATACGCGTGCGGATCGTAGTGGCAGAGCGTCCGCTTTGTCAAGGAACCGCCACCTCATTCATTAGGACGAGCGGGATCTGTGGCTGATCTGACATTGCGATCAGCGCTGCATTGATCGTCGCCGGTAGCATGTCCGGATCCGATAGTGCGAGTGACGAACCAAGCCAGAGAGGCCGTTCTCCAGGCGTCGTCGGAGTCAGCCGTTTCAGAAGCCCGGTTCGAGCGGAGTCAACCTCGGGCGCTGCCCCCGACTCTAAGACTACAACCTCAAATCCCCTCAGTCTGGTTTCGAGCACATCTTCCCCGTAATCCATCAGAGCTGCTTTCGGATCCAGGACCGCGCTTGCATGATCGGTCACAACTAGAACCCGAGTCGACCGGTCGCGACGCACCTGGTCCTTCAATCGTTCGACAAATCGCAGATAGCTGCGGACTTTCCACCCCGCCCATCTCCAAAACACCGGACTGGTAGGATCTCCATCGACTGATCCACCGAATGTCGCTTCAAACGCCGCCCAGGATATCGGGCTGATTTCCTCCGCGAATCCTTTTCTCATTCTGGCCTGTAAGACAAGACCGTCTATCCCCGTACGGCACAAATCGTCTACTACGCGACTGATTACCTGCTGATACTCGGGATGGAGGACATCCACCATATCGCCCGATTGTGGCGTCGTCGTGTTTGGACTCCGACCGGTACTGACCCAATCGGGCTTAGGTGAAATCCATGCAGCTTGATGGAGATCGAGCCGTGCGAATACCGCGACTCCTGCTTCGTGCGCAACCGGGATCACACGTCCTAGCAAATCAGCGATGACCGGGACTGTCGCCGTCTTGAAATAAACTCCTGCTTCGCGAGACATTCCCGAATCACCCGCGGATGCTGCTGCATCGATCAACAACGTCGTGACACCCGCCTTGCGAACTTGCTCGATCCAGGTAGAGAGATCTGTGATCCGACTCCAGTCAGTATGGCTAATCGATAAGGCAACTGGACGCACCCCTGGCGGCACAGCGGCCCCACCAAATTGCATAATATCAGCGAGCCGTCGGACGGCATGGGCTCGGTAGCTCGCAGCGGAATCATTCGACGGAGCAACGGTCCCTGCCAGTGTCCGGAGTTCAATGACTGCAGCCGGGACGTTCCCCTCTGCTTCGTAAGATCGGGCCAGCCACCAACGAGCCTCATTGAGTCGCGGCGATTGTAAATGGGATTCTACAAATCGCTTGAACAGGATCGAGGCCTTGGGGTATCGGCCCTGAACATAGGCACGATAGGCTTCTTCGAGCGATTTCGTTTGGGTCTCGAGTTGCAGGTCAAGTCGTGATTCGACTCGTGGAGCAGAGGGTACAGGGGGAGAGACGGTAGAGTGACAACCAGCAAGGGACAGTGCCATGAGTCCTGCAAGCCAGAGTATCGCCCCTTGGAGATGTTTGACCGTGAACGGCAAGGCCCCTCACGTCCGCCAGGATGGCTCGCTATCTGACAAGCTCCATTTCCGAAAAGAAGTATCCGATCTCGAATCGCGCCGTCTCCGGCGAGTCTGACCCGTGGACGGCATTGTATTCGATGTTGGCTCCGTGCATGGCACGGATCGTCCCCTTCTCAGCTTTGGCTGGGTCTGTGGCCCCCATGATTTCTCGATTCTTCTTAATGGCGTTCTCACCCTGCAGGACGAGCACAACGGCGGGGCCGGACGACATGAAGGTGCAGAGGCTGTTGAAAAACGGCCTGGTTTTATGGACCGCATAGAATCCTTCCGCCGTCGCCTTCGACAGATGCATCAGTCTCATAGCGATGGGTCTGAGCCCCGCCTTCTCATACCGATTGATGATGTCACCAATAACGTATTTTTTTACCGCGTCAGGCTTGATGATTGCGAGCGTTCGTTCACTCATCGCTTGAAGTTTTCCTCCCCCGTGAGTAACGCAACATGACTCGTTCCGAACTTGCTGATTATTATTATAAGGATGGCCTATTTACCTTGCAAGAAGGCGACGAGTCAGCTGGAAAAGGTTCGAGCGAGTTCGTGCGGCCGGAATACCCCTCGTTCGGTAATGACGCCGGTGATGTATTCCGCCGGTGTCACATCGAAGGCGGGATTGAATACTTCGACACCGGATGGTGCGACCGGATGGCTTCCATGGATGGAGGTGACCTCCGTTGGGTTGCGTTGTTCGATTGGAATCTCATCCCCGGACTTTGTCTTGAGGTCGATCGTCGAATAGGGTGCCGCGACATAAAACGGAATCTTGTGGGCTTTCGCGAGAACCGCCACTGAGTAAGTTCCGATCTTGTTGGCTACGTCGCCGTTGGCCGCGATACGGTCGGCCCCGACGACACAGAGATGAATATCCCCCTTCCGCATTAACGCGCCCGCCACGTTGTCGGTAATCAATGTAACGGGAATCTTGTCCTGCATCAGCTCCCACGCCGTAAGTCGTGCGCCCTGCAAGACCGGGCGGGTTTCGTCGGCGATGACGCGGATCTCCTTCCCCTGTTCCCAGGCAGCCCTGATCACGCCGAGTGCGGTACCGTATCCGGCCGTCGCTAAGGCACCAGCGTTGCAGTGGGTAAGCACCGTCTGGCCGGGTTTGATTAGCTCCGCCCCATGCCTACCTATGGCTTTGCAGAGCGCAATGTCTTCATCGAGAATCATTTGTGATTCAGCAACCAACCCTGCCTTGATAGAGGAGAGTGGTTGATTGCGAAGTTCCACCAGTTTTCGCTTCATCCGCTCGATCGCCCAGAATAAATTAACCGCTGTCGGCCTCGTCGCCGCGAACTGGTCGCAGATAGAAAGCACAGCGGCTTCAAACTCGTTCCATACGGTGGCATTCACCGCCTGTGCTCCTAGCGCGACTCCCATCGCTGCAGTCACTCCAATTGCAGGAGCACCCCTGACTTTGAGCTCACGAATCGCCCGAGCCACTGCCTGGTACTCCCGGCAGTCGAGGAACTCGACGAACTCGGGCAACCGGCTTTGATCGAGTAGGCGTACTACACCGTTTTTCCATTGAACGGTAGGGACCATGTCGCCATCTTGTAGCGGGAATGGGTTGGGAGTGCAAGGCCTCGCGACATGTGTTCGACGAGTACAAGCATAAATACCCGCTGATGAACTGACAAAAAGGGAGGGTCAGGAGCGCGCGCCCGCGCGTTTCCCGGTAGGAATAGAGTGGAGGGGTTTCGGATCGAGCTTGGCCAGTTCTCGCTCAAGCATCGCTCGGATGAATCCGCTGGTCGTATAACCTTGCTGCTTCAGATTATCCAGCTGCATTTTCAGATCTGCAGGCAATTGAATGACGATTCGCACGAGTTTTGAGGACATACCGGGCTCCCTCGGTGATCCTACACGTACGAGTACATTTTCAGGGGTTGCACATGCTATGCCTTGCTAGCATTTGACCAGACATGAATAAAATTGCAGTCTTATGCGTAAGGACTAATCCTGGACTTCCAATAATAGTGACGAAAACCGTCACGGGTGACCTTGAATGTACAGCCTTTTGCCCACCTTTATATAAGATACCTACTCCTCCAAAAACCGTCTCCACACGCGACCCCAATTGGCATGCTCACAACTCCAAAGACACGATGAGAGAGGGGTCGGTTGCAATACTCCATCTCGGGTTGACCGAACAGAGAGTGTGGGAGATGACAATCTGGCTGAGATCCAGACTCCTCCATCTTGATCCGTCCGCATGATTCTAATACGTTGCCTTGTGTAGGCCTGAAGAACCGCAGGATTCGGATGTCCATAGGGGTTGTGCCTACCAGCTGAAATAATCGCGTAAGCAGGTCGCAACGAGGCCAGCCATTCCTCATCGAGCGAACTCGCTGCGCCATGGTGAGGAACCTTCACGATCTCAACCGAACGCTGAAGGGGTTGTCGTCCCATACGAGAAAGAGCCTCCCGTTCAACATCCGCAGCAAAAAGAAACGAATGTGTTCCGCAATCTAACCTGGTGACTACCGAACGATTATTGAGGGCGCTTCCGATCTTCCGAGTTGCTGCTTCGTTCGCACTAATCAATTGAACCGTTGGTGGATTCAGCACGAGAAGCTTACAAGGACCTTCCGACACGATCTCTTGTCCCTCATGGGGGACAAGTTCGCCAAGCCCTTTTTCGTGTAACGCGTCGAGAAATTGCCGATAGAAGAGTTCGTCTCGTCGCTCACCAGATCCCCAGTATTGTTTGACAGGAACATGGCGGATCAACCAGGTCAGTCCACCGAGATGATCGAGTTGGGGATGCGTACCGATTAGATGGTCGATGGTCCGGATCCCTCGGTTCCACAGATAGGGCGCGACAATTCCACGGCCCATATCGAACCGCTCGTAGGTCGCGCCTCCATCAATGACAATAACTTGCCCATCAGGCAATTCAATCACGGCACTATCACCTTGGCCAACATCGAGGAACGCGACGCGAAACCGGTCCCCGTCAAGCCACAGCCTAGGCGACCAAACCCACCACAGAAGAATGACTACGACACCTCCAATGGCTGTTCCCCGAATGAACCGTTCCGTTTTTAACCATACCGCTAGGGCAAGACATCCGTAGAATAAGACCATCGTGGCAAGCGCTGGGGCCGCAACACGCCATTCCGCTCCAGGAATCGTGGCGCAGGCGCGGATGACCGAGACAAATCCATCGAAAAGCCATTGCATCACCCCACCCATCGGCAAGTGCGCACCGCCGGCCATCAACTGCCACACGCCAGCTCCCAGTCCTAAAGGCACAAGTCCAGCACCAGTGACTGGCACTGCCACAAGATTAGTGATGAGGCCAAGCCAGGGAACCTGATTGAAGTAATAAGCAACCAATGGAAGTGTGGCGATCGTGACGATGCCGCTCATCATGAAGGCATCCCGAAGCCACCGCCAAACCTTGTACGTCGCAAGATGGATGAGTTCGTTGGCGTCGTTTGTTCCTGACTCTTGGGACCATACGGTCCACACGGCAATGGCAAGCACCGACACAAATGAGAGCTGAAAGGAGATGTCGAGGATCGCCTGTGGGTCATGGAGCAGGAGTACGATAGCCGCCGCAGCCAGCGCGTGGAAGATGCGACGTTCCTGTCCCAGCCATAGGGCCACCAGTGCCACCAACACCATGATCAACGAACGCAGCGTGGCCAGTTCCGCACCAGCGAGACACGCATAGCCGACAACTGGCGCAATGGTCCCCAATGCGGCCACTCGGGTGGCCGTCATGTATCGAGAGAGGCGGAGAAGCCATCCTCCCGGTAATAGTAGGAGTCCCCGCCGGATCGCCACGAACACGACGATGGCAACCAGGCCCAAGTGCGAACCAGAAATCGAGAGCAGGTGGACTGTCCCCGTCACCATGAAGTCATCCCGAGTTGATCCGTCGAGATAGCCACGATCTCCGATAACGATTCCCAGATACAAACCGAGGGCCGGCTGGGAGAGAGTCTGGAGCGCAGCGGTTCGGATGCCCCTTCGCCAACGATCAATCTGATTCCAAATTGCCCATCGTCCGTCTGCACGACCGGATTGTAGAACATGGATCGCATCCGCTCCCGTCACTGTGGCCACCGCGTCGATCCCTTGGCGTTCGAGATACCCTGCATAGTCAAATCCACCGGGATTCAACGAGCCGGTCGGAGGGCGAAGACGCGCGCGGAATCCAATCCGATCACCATGGAAGACCTGTCGCTCCGGTGCACGCCATGTCAGTCTGACACGTTTTGACGACCAGGATTCAGAATTCACCTCGTCCAACTTCACGACTATCAGAAAGCGATCGGGTGATTGCTGCACAGGCGCATCGATTCGTCCGCTCAAATCCACGATGGTCTCATCGACCGGTGTCGAACCCGGATCGCGAACGGTAGACCCGACAATGATCGTCCAATAGACGACCCCTATTAGCAAGAGACCATAACACCACGTTACTTGGCGAACAGGAAGCAGTGCGAACCGTTCGAGTCCAACACCAAGAAGAGCCAGGATGAACAGAACGAAAGAGATGGATAGCGGGAAATAAGAAATCTGCGACCCGAGGAGAAGTCCGACGATAAAGGCAAGGGCGAGGGATGGCAGCATTGGCCTCCCTCAGGTAATTATCCCAGATGGGTTCGAACGACCTGAGCCAACTGATCCGCGACTTCTTGAATAAGACTGTCGCGTTCACCTTCGACCATGATGCGCAACAAAGGTTCGGTTCCCGAGTACCGAACCAACACCCGCCCGGTTCCGTTCATCCGGCGTTCGCCTGCGCGGATGGCTTCTTCGAGATCAGGAACTGTTTCAAGCTTGGGCTTATGGGACACTTTGACGTTGACGAGTACTTGCGGAACTGCTGTCATGGCCTGAGCCAGCTCGGACAGCGGTTTTTGTGTCCGCTTCATTAGGGACAGCACTTGCAAGGCCGAAATTAACCCATCGCCGGTCGTATTGTGATCGAGGAAAATAAAATGTCCGGACTGCTCCCCACCGAAGTTGTACCCATCAGTCAACATCCGTTCGAGAAGATAACGATCTCCAACCGTGGTTCGGACCAACATGATCCCCGCCTTTGAGAGAGCCAACTCGAGTCCGAAGTTGCTCATCACCGTACCCACAAGAGTCTGCTTCGCAAGTCGGCCCTGTCGATGGAGATCAAGCCCGAGGGCCGCCATGATGTAATCCCCATCGATAACCTTTCCTTTTTCGCACACAAACATTGCCCGATCAGCATCTCCGTCAAGCGCGATCCCGATGTGAGCGCCATGCTCCTGTACAGCCTTCTGTAACAATTCTGGATGGACAGCCCCACAGCCTGCGTTGATGTTCATTCCATCCGGTTGAACGCCGATCGCCTCGACCTTGGCCCCTAGTTCCCGCAGCACTTTCGGTGCAACCTTGTAGGCCGCACCGTGTGCACAATCGACGACGAGATGCATGCCTTGAAAGTCTAGATCTTTGGGCAATGATCGCTTGACGAACTCGATATATCGTCCTTCAGCGTCGTCGATGCGAAATGCTTTGCCGATCGCATCGGCCGTCGGCCGCAAATGGCTGATCTCATTTGACACGATAAGCTGTTCGATGCGTGCTTCCATATCATCGGGCAACTTAAAGCCGTCGTTCGAAAAGAACTTGATTCCATTGTCTTGATAGGGATTGTGCGACGCGGAGATCATCACACCGGCATCTGCCCTCAGACTTCTGGTCAGGAAGGCAACGGCCGGAGTCGGCATCGGGCCGACCAGCAGCACATCGACTCCCATCGAACAGATACCGGAGGTTAAGGCAGACTCCAACATATACCCCGAGACACGGGTGTCCTTGCCGATGACGATCTGGTGCCGTCCGGCCCGGCGCATGAAAAGATGGGCGGCAGCCCGGCCAAGCTGCATCGCTGTCTCACTCGTCATGGGTTCGAGATTCGCAACTCCTCGGACCCCATCCGTACCAAACAACTTACGCATGTTGGACTCTCGGTGATGCGCCGATATATCGTGTGATCGCTGCAGCCATGGTCACAACCTCTTTCATGGCCGCAACATCATGAACTCGAAGAATTCTGGCCCCCTGACTGACCGCGAGGGCAACCGCTGCGGCCGTCCCCCAAGACCGTTCTTCCACCGGACGACCCAGCACCTGCCCGATAAACGACTTCATGGATACGCCCACAAGAATCGGTCGTCCAAACGGAACAAACGTTTCAAGCTGGCCTAACAAAGTGAGATTATGTATAAGGAGCTTACCAAATCCTATCCCGGGATCAAGCACGATTTGGTCTTCTCCAATCCCGCGCTCCCTGCAAAATCTGATTCGTTCCCGGAAAAACTCGGCAATCTCACCGACGACATTGTCATATGCCGGCGCGATCTGCATAGTCTTTGGGATCCCCTGCATGTGCATGAGCACGACCCCCGCTCCTGTCGTCGCTACCAGCTCTGCCATAGCGGGATCAGCCCGTAATGCACTCACGTCATTGACGGTCACCGCTCCTGCCTCTAACGCAGCCCGCGCCACCGTCGATTTCATCGTATCGACTGAGATAGGAATTCTGACTGCCTTGGCCACAGCCGTTACAACGGGCATCAGACGTCGTCGTTCCTCTCCCTCATCTATAGATTCCGCGCCCGGACGAGTGGACTCAGCCCCAATATCCAGGAGATCCGCCCCGTCCTCCGCCAGTCGAAGCGCGTGGCGAATCGCGGCATCCGGCTTCGCATATCGCCCTCCATCAAAAAATGAGTCAGGAGTAAGATTGACCACTCCCATCACTACGGGGCGCTCGCTTAATTCAAGCGTTCGATCTTTGGCTTGCAGAATCACAGATCCTCATCTTCACACTAAGACACACTTCCACGCCTTTCTATATACAATTGTATGGCAGTCCCTCACTTCGTTCTGTTCGTATCAGCTCGGCGAATAGCTACATGCAATCCCGTCTAGGATTTCCTTCTATATCCGAACGCACAATCTGTGTGCCTACCCCGACTCCTGTGCCCCGAAACGGAGCGGTGGGATGACGGACTGCAGCGATTAGGCAGGTACGGTCTGGGATGAGGATTGCATGAGAATCTGATCAATCTCCGGCGCATCAAGCACTTCCTTTTCCAAAAGTGCTTCTGCCAATGCCTTAAGACTTCGCATGTGCTCAGTGAGGAGCCGTTTAGCCCGTTCGTAATTTTCGCCTACAAGACGCTTGATTTCGTTGTCGATCTCCTCCGCAACCTGCTCGCTGAAATCGCGTTTCGTCGCGATTTCTCTCCCGAGGAAAATCTCTTCCTCTTTTCTACCGAACGTGAGAGGTCCTAACTTGTCGCTCATCCCCCACTCACACACCATTTTTCTCGCCAGATCGGTCGCCCGTTCCAGGTCGTTACCGGCCCCGGTGGTAATGTTCTTTAAGACGAGTTCCTCCGCCACGCGTCCGCCCATGAGAATGGCCAGCGTATTATAGAGAAATTCCTTTGTATAGTTGTGCCGATCATCCGTGGGCAGCTGCATCGTGACGCCCAAGGCACGCCCCCGGGGAATGATCGTGACTTTATGAACCGGATCCGTGCCCGGAAGCAACTTAGCCATCAGAGCATGGCCGGCTTCATGATAGGCCGTAATCCGTTTCTCCTCATCGCTCAGGATCATGCTCTTGCGTTCGGCTCCCATAAGGACTTTGTCTTTAGCCATCTCAAAGTCGACCAGCTCGACTTCCTTCTTGTTCTGGCGGGCCGCCCACAAGGCCGCTTCGTTTACGAGATTCTCCAAATCGGCGCCGGAGAACCCAGGCGTGCCACGTGCAATCTTCTCCAGTTCGACATCCACTGCAACTGGCACCTTCTTCGTATGAACCTTGAGAATTTCCGTTCGCCCGCGCAAGTCCGGTCGGTTGACGACGACTTGTCGATCGAACCGGCCCGGTCTCAACAGCGCAGGATCCAGGACATCTGGTCGGTTGGTGGCTGCAATCAAAATAACACCTTCCGTCGTGTCGAACCCATCCATTTCAACTAGCAACTGGTTCAGTGTCTGTTCCCTCTCGTCATGGCCGCCGCCAAGTCCGGCTCCCCGGAGTCGTCCGACGGCGTCGATCTCATCAATGAAAATGATGCACGGCGCGTGTTTCTTTCCTTGCTCGAACAGATCCCGGACACGGGATGCACCGACTCCGACAAACATCTCCACGAAGTCAGACCCACTGATGCTGAAGAACGGGACACCGGCTTCTCCGGCGATGGCCTTAGCCAAGAGCGTTTTCCCTGTGCCGGGGGGACCGACAATCAATACCCCTTTGGGAATGCGGCCGCCGAGTTTTTGGAACTTCCGCGGATCTTTGAGGAACTCGATGATCTCAAGCACTTCCTCTTTCGCTTCATCGATACCGGCCACATCAGAGAAGGTTACTTTCTTTCGTTCCTCTGTTAGCATGCGGGCCCGGCTTTTCCCGAACGATAAGGCCTTGTTGCCACCAATTTGCATCTGCCGCATTAAGAAGAACCAAAGCCCGAGGAACAGAACGAATGGTCCCCACGTGACAAGGAACGTAATGTACCAGGGGCTTTCGTCAGGCGGCTTTGCCTCGATCTGTACACCCTTCTCCCGGAGTACCTTGACCAGTTCCGGATATTCTGCAGAGTAGGTGCGAATGCGCGTCTTGTCTTTTAGAATCGCGCTGATATGGCTGGACTTGATAATAACTCTTTCGATATCACCCTTGTCGAGCTTGGCCATGAAGTCGCTGAAAATGACTTCCTCTTCTGATGGGTGCGTCGGAACGCTGAACAGATTGAATAGCAGAATCATGAAGAGGCCGACCACGACCCAGAAAAGAAGGTTCTTTGCTCTGGAATTCATCCAGCTCTCCTTATAGGCAACATGCGCAACCAGCGAGGAAAACCGCAAACTTGGGTGATGTTAACACAAGGGTATTCCGACTGACAACCGTCTGGCCAAACTCTACTTTCGCTTTTCGTTCATATCCAGGACTGCTAAATAAGGCAGGTTCCGATATTTCTGCTGGTAATCTAACCCATAGCCGACCACATATACGTCTGGGATGTTGAAACCTATATAAGCCAGGGGAACATCGATCGTCCGGCGGTCCGGCTTGCTGAGCAATGTACAGACCTTCACCGACCGTGGTTTACGCTTCGACAGTTCTTTGACCAGGTGTTGGATCGTCATACCGGAATCGACGATATCTTCCACGAGCAAGACATCCTTCCCTTTGATATCCTCGGTCATTTCGGTCACCATTTTCACTTTGCCGGATGTCTTTGCCCGAGACCCATAGCTGGTGACCACAATGAAATCTACTCGCATTGGGAGTCTGATTGCCCGGGCTAGGTCGGCATAGAATGCGTAGGCCCCTTTGAGCACTCCAATTAGGACAAAGTCTTTGCCCGTGTAATCGGATGTAATCTGCTTGCCGAGTTCTCGAATGCGAGCCCGCATTTCCTCCTGAGTCACCATCGGCCGACCGAAGAGTCGTTCCATCCTAGACCGCTCCTTCCCGTTCATCCTCCATCGTCACACTGACAACCAGGCACCTGGTGGTCGAGTCGTGGACAACAAACCGATCATCCTGTCGCTTTCCTACAACCCAGAGAATGCCCTCCGGCGCCACCAAAACCGGTATGTCTCGCCGTTCGTCACGGCCAATCTTCAAATCCGTAAACAGATCCTGGAGCTTCTTGGAGCGGCCCTTCATTCCTTTTGGGTAGAAGCGATCACCTGCTTGCCACCCTCTTACGACAAGTGGTTCCGAAAATTTCTGCGCGTCACACAAGGCTCGATAAGCCGACTGATTGGGAGGCAACTGCACTGCTTCGCCACGCGTCATGAGTTGTACCTGAATTCGGTAATTCCTTCTACCCCAGTACACCACCGAAGGGACCGTCAAAGAACGCCCAGAATTTAAACCTCGACCCGCGTCAGGTAAACCTGTCGGCTGACGATCTTGAGGACGGGAAAATTCCACGTAATCTGGTTTCTGGATCAAAAGACCAGATCGTACCGTCAATCGAGCCCCAACTCGTCCCTTCAACAGAAAGTGTCGGACAGCTTCGACAACCCGTGAGCTGGGAGCACGTCCCTGCTCATCGCACCTTCGAAGAACATGACGGATCAGTCGCCGCTGCAGCGCCACCGGAAGGGCCGTAATCTCCTGTCGATTGAGTCGTTGCCGCCCGTCCTGATCTTCCGTGACGAGTGACGACACCAGGCCATCTACGATCTGCTCCAGGTAGATTTCGTCATCGCGAAGCATATCTGCTTGCCGCTGAAGCACACGTACAGCAGCCGGTCTTAGCCTCGTCAAGGCCGGCATGATTTCTTTTCGAATCCGATTGCGATGGTATCGAGCCCCTTGATTGCTGGAATCACACCGATAGGACACTCCCTTTTGATCCAAATGCTTCAGAACCTCTTCCCGCGTTGAGGCTAAGAGCGGACGCACAATGATCCCCTCACGCACATATGGCATTCCGGCTAATCCGCTCATGCCGGCCCCTCGTAACATCCACATCAACATCGTTTCAGCCTGATCGTTCGCTGTATGCCCGACGACAATCCGATCCACTCCCAGGTCGCGGGCGATCTGATGCATAGCGGCATAGCGCACCTCGCGAGCAACTGCCTGCAACGAGGAAGTCTTTCGCCTCTTGGGTAGCATCGGCCGTTGCACAATGAGGGGGATACTCCGTTCATCACACCAAGTTTGAACGAACGATTCATCACCGTCCGATTCCTCGCCACGTAGACCGTAATTGAAGTGGACCACCGTGAGAGACAGATGCCAGGACGGAGCCAACTGGTGGAGCAACGACAGCAGCGCCATTGAATCAGGTCCTCCCGACACCGCTACGAGAAGATGCTGTCCTGGCGTGAACAACCCTCGTCGCCTGACTGTCCGGACCATCTGGTTCAGAAGCGCAGTACGACCCGCAGGCTTGGACGTCTCTTTCTTAACGACCGTCTCCATCATCATCCTTCGTGCACACCTTCTGGAATACGTTGCAGGCTGAGCCGTGTCTGTTCGACGTCACGAGCGATTTGTTTCGACAGCTCGTCTGCGGAAGCAAACACATGGTCGCCCCGTACTCGCGCGACAAACTGAACGGTAATTTCCTGACCATAGAGATTGAACGACTGGTCGAGCAAAAACACTTCGATCAAGCGCTCTCCCTCTCCAAACGTCGGTCTTCTCCCAATATACGCAACCGCATCATACGTCTTTGCGGCATAGACAGCCCGCGCGGCGTAGACTCCGTCGAGCGGCATCACGCGATGGGGAGGAAGTCGGAGATTGGCAGTGGGCCATCCGAGTGCTTGTCCCTGCTGAGTCCCACGAACGACCGTGCCTCGAATTCCATAAGTCCTTCCTAGGAGTATCGCAGCTCGCTCCATATCTCCTGCTTGAATGAGCTGGCGAACCCGTGTCGAACTCACCACTACTCCATCAACCGTCACGGGACGGACAGGATGGACCCTGAATCCATATTGGCTGCCGAAGTTAATGAGGTCCGCGATCCGACCGGCCCTCCCCTTCCCGAACGCAAAATGTTCTCCGACAAAAAGATCGGCCAATCTGAGATGCTGGTGCAGGACACGACCGGCAAACTGCTCGGGTGTCATCGCGGCAAAGGCCGGAGTAAACTCTAGCAAGACGACTTCATCGATCCCGGCAGCCTCGAAACGAGCGAGCTTCTCCTCCGAACTGGTCAGGTATTGAAGTTCGACGTGGGGAGCGAGCACTTTTACGGGATGGGGCTCGAACGTCACTACGAGCGCCGTCCCCTGCACTTTTCCAGCTGCCTCCACCACGGTCTGCAACAGCATCCGATGGCCGAGATGGTGGCCGTCAAAATTGCCGATAGTTGCGACTGGATGGGCACGTGGACCGGCATCGGAGAGCCCACGTGTCACTTTCAGCATCGTGGTCAGTGCAGAAGCCGAACCGCGTCTTTGGCAAAGTAGGTGAGGATCACATCCGCACCGGCCCGTTTGATCGCCAGCAAGGATTCCATCATGGCGCGCGATTCGTCGAGCCATCCGGCTCTGGCCGCCGCTTTGACCATGCTGTATTCCCCGCTCACCTGATACGCGGCGATTGGCAGCAGTGTCTGAGTTCGTGCGGCAGCAATGACGTCGAGATACGGCAGGGCGGGTTTCACCATGACTATGTCGGCTCCTTCTTCGATGTCGAGCGTGATCTCGCGGAGCGCCTCTCGACGGTTAGCCGGATCCATTTGGTACGACTGCCGATCGCCGAATTGCGGAACCGAGAACGCCGCGTCCCGAAATGGAGCGTAAAAACACGACGCGAATTTCGCCGCATAGGCCATGATGGGCAGTTCGGGGAATCCCGCTTGATCCAACTCCGTTCGAATCGCCGCCACCCGCCCATCCATCATATCGGACGGAGCCACCATATCCGTACCCGCTCGCGCGTGCGTTCGTGCCATTGCGCGAAGACATTCCAAGGTCTCATCGTTCATGATTCGCCCGTCCTTTACGATCCCGCAATGACCGTGGCTCGTGTATTCGTCGATACAGACGTCGGTGACAACGAGCAAACCCGGCACGTGATCTTTCACCGCCTTCACCGCCCGTTGTACGATCCCGTTGGGATCGAATCCAGAAGAACCCCGTTCGTCTTTCTGGTTCGGAATGCCGAATAGCATGATCGCGGGAATCCCCAGCGCCTTAATCTCGCCCGCTTCTTTCACCAGCAGATCGACCGAAAGCCGGAACTGGCCCGGCATCGAGGGAATTTCTTCCCGCCGGTCTCGGCCTTCGACGACGAACAACGGATAGATGAAGTCCGCCGGCGACAGAGTCGTCTCACGGACCATCCTTCGAAGCAGTTCGTGTTGCCTTAGGCGACGCAAGCGCTGAATCGGGAAGGTCATGGGGCTATTTCCTCGGCAGATTCGTCAAGAACACCACGAGATCACGGACGGAAATCATGCCAACCAGCTTACTGTCCCTCGTCACACCCAGATGGCGGATATGGGCTTGCGCCATGAGATCGTTGGCATCGAGCAAGGTCTTATTCTCCTCGATCGTCAAGATCGGAGCCGACATGATTTGCTCCACGGTCGTCTTCGTCGCATCGGCCCCTGCGGCGACAACTCGGCGCAGCATATCCGTATCCGTGAGGATACCGATGATCTCCCGATCATTGGTCACGAACAGGCTCCCGATACCGCGGTCACGCATGATGCGGGCGGCAGTCTGCGCATCTGTATCTCGTGCAACCGTCACGAACTTTTCTTTCGGGACCATGAATGATTTCACAGGAACCATGAATCTCCTCCCTCCGGTAAGCTAATCAGATCCGCGATAGAACTATTTACGCGACGTGGTCATCGCCACGCCAACCCCTTCACTATAATGTCTTGCAATGGCCTCCGCTAGCGCTGGCACCGTGTTTTCAGCCGGCATGATTGTCACAGCCAGCCCATACTCTTCTGCAGTTCGTGCAGTAACGGGACCGATACAGGCGATGGCGGCCTGCGCCACCAGCTGCCGAGCCGACTCGGCCCCTCCGAAAAGCTCGACAAAATTTCGCACTGTCGAGGAACTCGTAAATGTCAGGACATCGAGCCGCCCTTCCCGAAGTTGCTGTTTGAATGGCTCCAAATCCACAGCTGGTACAGTGGTCCGGTAGACTGGAATGACTTCGACATGCGCCCCTAATTCCCGGAGCTGATCTGGCAAAAGCTCACGCGCGACTTCAGCACGAGGAATCAAGATCCGACTACCTCGCACGTTCTCCTTGGCCAAGGCTGCAATGATACCTTCAGCCTGATATTCGACCGGAACAAGATCCGCCTTCAATCCGTACTGTCTAAGTTCCTGTGCGGTTCTGGGTCCGATGCAACCAATCCGTAGCTTTGCAAACGCACGTGCATCTTTTCCTTTGGCGTGCACGCGCTGCATGAACAGCGTCACTCCGTTAACACTCGTGAAGATCAACCAGTCAAACCGACTGATTTGACCGATAGCTTCGTCCACCGCCTCCCAATTGGTAGGAGGGACAAGGAGTATCGTCGACAACTCGACCGGTTCTGCCCCATAAGCCATGAGCAGTTGAGAAAATTCCGCGATCTGCTCTTGAGCTCGCGTCGTCATGATGCGTTTTCCAAACAGCGGCCGCTTCTCGAACCAATTGAGCTGTTCCCGCAATCGCACAACTTCGCCAACGACGATGACGGTAGGCGGTTCGAAGCGAGCGGCCTCCGCCTTCTCCACGATATCTAATAAGGTCCCGATGATCGTCCGTTGATCGGCTCTTGTTCCCCAACGCACAAGAGCAACCGGTGTATCGGGAGCCCGTCCTTCCGACAGTAGATTCGCGACGATCGTGGGGAGGTTTTTCATCCCCATCATGAATACCAAGGTGCCGGATGAACTGGCGAGTTTCGGCCATTCCAACACGGGGGAGGGTTTGTCGGCATCTTCATGCCCGGTCACGATCGTCACTGTAGAGGCCATCGTACGATGAGTGACGGGAATTCCTGCATAGGCCGGTACCGCCACAGCAGCGGTCACACCCGGCACAATCTCGAAATCGACTCCTGCAGCCGCCACGGCTTCTGCCTCTTCCCCTCCTCGACCAAATACAAACGGATCGCCGCCCTTCAATCGAACGACAATTTTCCCGGCTCTTGCACGATCAATGAGGAGGCGATTGATATCGGCTTGATTTTGATATCGCCTCCGCCCCCGCCGGCCTACATAGATCCGTTCTGCAGCGGTCGGAACATACTTCAACAAGGCCGGATTGGCCAGGTAATCGTACAGGACGACCTCGGCACGCTCAAGGCATTCTTTCCCTTTGACGGTAACCAGGCCTGGATCACCAGGTCCTGCTCCTACGAGGTATACCTTTCCATGTCGCGTTGGTGTCGTCATGCCGTTTCGTAGATCGCTTTCAGAATCTTGTCGCCTCCGCAAGCCAGCAGTCGCTCCCCCAGCCGCCTGCCCACTTCGCTCGCGCATTCGGTCGTACCCTCAACCACGTCTCGGATCAATTCCTTGCCATCTACGCTGGCCACAAGTCCTTCGAGCCGCAAATTTGTCCCGCTGATCGTTGCGTAGGCAGCAATTGGGACCTGACATCCGCCTTCCAGGCGATCGAGTAACGCTCGTTCCGCCAACACCGCCACTCGCGACGAGACATGATCCAATCGGCCAAGCAACGAGCGGATAAACACGTCGTCTTGCCGGCCTTCGATCCCCAGTGCCCCTTGCCCGATCGCAGGCAGACTGATGCCGGGATCGAGATACTCTGTAATTTCATGGGCCCAGCCGAGTCGCTGCAGTCCCGCGACTGCCAGCACAATGGCATCATAGTGGCCCTCTCGCAATTTCCTAAGTCGCGTATCCAAATTCCCCCGTAGCACCTCGATCTTCAAATCTGGCCTCGCGTGTAGGAATTGAGCTTGGCGTCTGAGGCTGCTGGTTCCGATCTTCGCTCCACGGGGAAGATCTTTAAAGACGCACCCGGTACGACTGATCAGGGCGTCGCGGGGATCTTCTCGCTGAGGGACGCAGAGAATCGCCAACCCTTGCGGCAACTGTGTTGGCACATCCTTCATACTATGGACAGCAAGATCGATCTCGCCGGCCAGCAGTGCCTCCTCGATTTCTTTGACGAAGAGCCCCTTGCCCCCGATATTCGCAAGCGGGACATCGAGAATCTTATCTCCAGACGTTTGAAACCGTCGCAAGGTCACGGAGACGTCGGGTGCATATTCTCTCAACCTCGCCTGCACCCATTCGCTTTGCTGCATCGCCAGCTTGCTCCCCCTCGTCCCGAGAACAATAGTGGAACGCTCACGGATCGAGGCTGCCATAGATCCCTTTCATGGTGCCGGCTCGTGATACGGGGTGCGAAACGTAACAGGACGATCCGCTCCTGGAAGTTTTTCTGCGCCATCACCGCCTGGCAATCGGATGCGGTCAACCGACGGTTCACCCAAGATGCTGCGATAGGACGAGGACACCAGGAGAAAGCTGACAAGGCCAAGGATCGACAGCAAGTACACGAGCAGATCCCACCGGAACCTCTCCTGCTCGCGATAATCGAATCCACACCTCGGGCAATCCGGAAGGGGCTCGCGGCCAAGATACGTCGCCCGACACTTCGGGCATGTGAACACCTTCGGCACGCGGTCCTGTTGTGTCACAATGTTCTCCCACAAGCGCGCGATCTTTCCCCGCATAAATTTAGTCCCCTGCCTCTCGAGGGTTGTGGACGACCGATGGAGGCGTCAGACCTTCAACCGGCGATTCATCGTCAGCCCGTACAAAGTCTGACTCACCGGCGGATGAGGTGGAGAGCCCGTTCTGCATCGAAGAAGGGCTTTCACCGAGCTTAAAAAACCGCCTAGCCGCCTCCACAAAGGCAACCCCATCTGATGAGTTGGCCTCGGTTTTCAGGGTTACCAAGGTACTATGAATCAACTTATTCACGATTGTCGAAGCCATGCTCTCAACCAGTTCCCGCTCCTGGACCGATAGATGAGAGAGTCGTCCCAACGCCTTCTCCAATTCGGTTCGCTTGATGTCGTCGACACGATTTTTCAATGCCACAATGGTGGGCGTCACTTCGAGCGATTGGAACCACTGACGAAGAATTCCCACTTCCTCGATCACCATTTGTTCCGCCTTCTCCGCTTCGCGCAACCGATCTTCCCTATTTTGTTCAACTCGGACTTTAAGATCGTCAATGTCAAACAAGAACGCGTTGTCGATGTGCCGAACCGCAGGATCGATGTTGCGTGGAACCGAGATATCGATCAAAAACATCGGACGGTTCATGCGTTGCTTGACCGCCCGCTGCACGTCGTCGCTGCTGATGAGATAGTGTGCGGCGCCGGTCGAAACGAGCACGATATCCGCCGACGCCATGTCTTCACCGAATAGTTCGAAAGGCACCGCTGTACCGTTAAACTTGTCGGCCAATTCCGACGCTTGGTAGGGGCTCCGCGTGGTCACCCGGACATGTCGAACGCCGTTGGCTACAAAATGCCTCGCAGCCAACTTCCCCATCTCGCCGGCTCCGACCAAGAGGACGGTCTGCCCACTCAAATCGGAGAATATTTTTTTCGCCAATTCCACGGCGGCGTAACTGACCGAAACCGCCATTTCCGCAATTTTGGTATCGGTCCGCACTCGTTTGGCTACGGAAATGGCTTTCTTGACGACCTTGTTCAAGATCACGCCCGTCGTCTTATGGGTCAAGGCCACTTCGAACGCCTCCTTCAACTGGCCGAGGATTTGAGACTCCCCGATGATCATGGAATCGAGACTCGCGGCAACGCGGAACAGATGTCCGATCGCACGATCCCCCGAATGCCAATACAGATGTGGCGTCAGTTGCTCGGAGGAGACCGAGAAATGAGCATCTGCCAGAAATTCCTGAATGCGGCCGTAGCCCGCCTCGATTTCGTCGACCACGGCGTACACCTCAACGCGATTGCACGTCGAAAGCAGAAGCCCTTCCCTCACGCCGGCATAGGAGCAAAGCCTGGTCAAGGCTTCGCCTAAGCGGCTTTCTGGAACGGCGAGTTTTTCGCGCACTTCCACCGGAGCTGTTTTGTGGCTGAGTCCAACAACAACAATGTGCATGTCAAGACACCGGTCCGTAACTCTTCAGCACGACACCGACGAGCGTAAGAATGACCCCGGCGAACCCAATAATCGTCAGGTAGGCCGCTCGTTTTGCGCGCCAACCCACCGTCAGCCTCCCAACCAGTACGGCAAAATAAAATAACCACGTCACGAGTGCCCACGTTTGCTCGGGATTCCAGCTCACGTAGGAACCCCGGACAAATTCGGCCGAAATCGCGCCTGTGATGATGCCAAGTGTGAGCAGAGGAAACCCCAAGATAATCGACTGCTGATTCAAATGGTCGAGAAAATCCAGCGCCGGAAGCTTCGAATAGAGCACGTTGAATCGCTTGGACTTGAGAAGTCCGTCCTGAATCAGATACATCACACCAGCCACAAATGCCACGGCAAATCCGACCGTCCCCAACATGCTTAGAGTCACGTGCACCCACAAGGTGCCAAACATCGGCCTGAGTGTGGGAACAGTATCGGGAAGTGCCGCTGCTGAGACGAGGGAAACGAGCGCGAGCGGGACGATAAACGAGCCGATGACATGAAGCCGGTGGCGGAACTCCACGGCCAGAAATACGAGGATAAGCATCCATGAAAAAAATGAAAGGGCTTCATGGAACGTCGGGGTCGACGCCCCCGTCGTCCCCATCATCCGTGCCACAATAGCCACGGTATGAGTGCAAAAGCCGGTCGCGGTGATGCCCAGGGACACTGTGGAAAGCGCTTCAGCCCGCCGGAGAAGATAGGCCAGAAATAGGATGGTGGCGCCAAAGTACAGGGCCATCGTCACCATAAAAAACACGGCAGCCATCGAGGGCTATCCTCGCAACTTGTAAGGACAAACTGATCAGTCTCTAGGGACGGAATTATATCGATGCTTCGAGAAAGGAGTCAACCAAAGCCCAGGAAGAAGGATGGCAACCGGCCGATGGGGTCGGCCCCGCCAGGCACCCTCTATGTCGTGAGTACTCCCATTGGAGACCCGGACGATATCACGATCCGAGCCCTCCGAGTTTTAAGGGCCGTTTCGATTATTGCGTCCGAAGACCCTACCGCGACCCAAGCCCTGCTGGCACACCACCACGCAACCAGAACCGTCACAAGCTATGGACCTCGGAATCTCGATGAAAAAATCTCTCTCCTCCTGAACCACCTTGGGAAGGGACATGACGTCGCGCTCGTCTCCGACTGCGGTACCCCGGTAATCTTTGATCCGGGATGTCAATTAATCAACGAAGCCCACCGCGCAGGAATCCCCGTCCGATCCGTTCCAGGTCCATCCGCCTTGACTGCTGCCATCGCAATTTCTGGCTATTCCGGGGACGCGTTGCTCTTTGAAGGGCTTCTTCCACCGGAGGGATATTCCCTCATCAAGACATTCCTGGCCACGCTTCGCAAGGAACGGAGAACGATGGTTTTTTTCGCGGCGTCTCACAGCCTCACGCGTATGCTCACCGCACTTCACAAGGTATTCCCGACGAGGCGGATCACGATCGCGCAGGATCTGACGAAACCCGAGGAGAGAATAGCCCGGGGAACACCGAATATGCTCTTGAAAAATAGGCGACGCGTGCAGAAAGGAGCTGAGGTGGCCGTCGTGATCGAAGGCCTGTATTCGAAAAATCAACCGAAGAAACGACCGAGATAAGCCAACTTAGCTTAAGCCGTGGAACTCTTGCGGATGATCACGCGATGTGCGCGTTCCATGCGTTCCTGGGAGAGGATCGTATGCCCTTCGTTGCGAACGCTTTGAGGCACGTTTCGGATTGGATCTCCATCATCCAGAAGGACTGACAGAATCTGTCCTCCCTCCATCGTCTCCAGCTTGAGCTTGGTTTTGACGAAGTTGTAGGGACAGATTACTCCTCGGAGGTCCAACTCCGCGTCAGCCTGGACGGGAATGGCAGTCTGGTTTCGGTAGGATGGGTTACGGGTACTCATTCGTCGCTAGGTGGTTGAGCCAGTGTTATCTCTTCTATGAAATCCTATCAAGGAGTCGAGAGGGTCGCAAGCCGCGTTCCTTTTGAAGAACCGAAAGGCAAAAAAAGGGGGCAGCATTTCGCTGCCCCCGTTCCGAGGCATCATGAAGATGCTAACGTCGACTTACTGCAGACCCTTCACAAGATTCGGCTTGGCAACGTCTGACCCGTAGTCCGACTTGTTTTGGACCTTGGTTTCAGGCGCAACTGTCTGGTACCCCCAACCTGGCTGTGGTTCACAATTCCAGCAGGGTGCTGCTCCGGTAAACTCAGAAATGCCGGTGGTCACCACCCCAGTGGCAGTACCGGGAAGCACGCCTCCAACAGGACCACCCGTGACTCCACCGCTGTTGGTATCGATTCCGCGCTCGGTATTGGGATTCGGGCGTTGGCCGAGTCCACCGAAACCGGCGAGCTTCTCATTGCCACGGAGCACTGACACCTCACGAACAAGCTTGCGTCCGGTCCCGAACTGCTGTTGGGCAGTCGTCGCTTCGACAACCTGTAGCGTGATGTCGTCGCCTGCTTGGAGGGCCTTGATCTGCTCCATATTTGTCCTATCATCTAAATACACGGTTAGAGAACTCATGGCACCTTGACCCGCACGACCTTCATCGTGCGAACTCCCGCCTGTTTCCAGATGAAGCTTCCCCCCTGGGATATCGATTGCTAGAACACGACCATAAATCGTCTCAGGCTGCGACAGCCGTTCGATGAAACTGCTCCGATCGAATGTGGTCACACGAGTGGATGAGCCCGAGACATCTCCAACACCCGCGCCGACCCCCATCCCCTGCTGGTTCGACTGTAAGCGCTCTTGGGCCATGGCCACACTCACGGAGCCGACAAGAAAAAGTGCCGCTCCTAGTGCCAACACGTTACGCATGTGCTGCCTCCTTGTGAGTTAGAGAAATG
>UEXT01000180.1_pt1 | contig 22724 bp, 20 predicted proteins | sample 4301081 | NCBI WGS metagenome assembly UEXT01 (sample SAMEA4773177, study PRJEB27434) | metagenome | biome: 2259; feature: agricultural soil; material: soil | place: USA | collected 2014-09 | depth 0.25 m
AAGGACGGTGAGATCACGCTGGGTGTCGCCCAACTCAGCCCTGGCTTGTCGGAGCAGCTCTCCCGCTTTCAGCTCCGCTTCCTTGATGACCAGATCCGCTTCACGTTGCGCGGTGCGTTTCACATCTTCCGCAAGCGACTGCGCCGAGACCAGAGTGTTGGAGAGTGTGGCTTCCGTCCGTTTCAGTTCGGCCACTTGTTGCTCGAGAAATACAATCTTTTCCCGCGAGATGGTGTTATCTCGATTTAACGACTCAACCGTTTGCGCCAGCTCTTCGAGAAATCGATTGACCTCTTCCTTGTCATAACCGCGAAAGCGGGATTTGAATACCATCTGTTGAATATCGAGCGGTGTGATCCTCATAACATCCCCCTTGATCGGTTCAGTTTAAGCGTACCGCCAAATCTTTGAGCGTTTGAACGACTGCGATCTGGAGAAATACAATCGCTAAGATCGCGATGATCGGCGATAGATCGATGCCCATCCGCCAACCCAGCCCCCGACGAATAGGCGAGAGCACCGGCTCCGTGACACGTTCAAGAAATTGCACGATCGGATTCCATGGATCCGGATTAACCCATGAAATCAATGCCCGTGCAATAATGATCCACATATATAACCACAGTATATAGTCCACAATTGTCGCGGTCGCCAACAACACATTGCCGAACACAAACATTAGCGTCCCAACTCTTGCGAGCGCTTCGTAGCCGCTTCGACCGCCGCTATTAATGTTGCACGCAATCCGCCCGACTCCAATTCGTGAAGACCGGCGATGGTGGTTCCGCCGGGAGAGGCCACTCGATCTTTCAACTTCGCAGGATGTTCTCCTGATTCAAGCACCAAGCGGGCCGCACCCAAGACAGTTTGTGCCGCCAACAGCTCTGCCGTTGCGCGGGGCAGTCCCATCTTGACACCACCATCGGCGAGCGCTTCGATCGCCTGAAAGACATAGGCCGGGCCACTGCCGCTCAAACCCGTCACCGCATCCATCAATCGCTCCTCGATCAATACCACTCGCCCCACAGACTCGAAAATCTCCCGTGCGAGGCGCATCTCATCCTCCGAGACCCCAAGTCCTTTGGCAAGCGCGGTCATGCCTTCACGAACCATGGCGGGCGTATTCGGCATCGCACGAATGACCTTGGTCAAAGGAGTCGTCTGCTCCACAATCGAACGGATCGTTGCTCCCGCCACAATCGAGATGACCAACAATTTGCTTAGAACCCTGTGCGTTTCCTTCAGAACGTCGGGTAAGGTCTGCGGTTTCACTGCCAGCAGCGCGATATCGGCCCAGGCAATCGCTTCCCGGTTGTCTGCACCAACCCGAATTGCGAACTGACTCTTCATTCGATCACGCCGGTCAGCCAATGGATCGGTCACCCAAATCAACTCTGGCGAACAGACCTGCCCTGCAAGGAGACCGCCAATGAGCCCCTCTGCCATCTGACCGCCGCCGATAAAGGCGATTTTCCGCTTTATCATCTCTCTAGTCACGTCTGGCTCCAAAAATGGCGGTGCCGAGCCGAACGAGTGTCGCTCCCTCTTGAACTGCTACAACATAATCGTTCGACATACCCATCGACAGTTCATCCATTGACAGACCTGGTACATCCTGACCCAGTTCCCCTGCCAATTCCCGGAGTCGACGAAAGTACGGACGGGCCTGCTCGGCATTCGAGGTTGGGGGAGGAATTGTCATCAAGCCTTTTACCACCATATTAGATAACTGACTCAATTCCGCGACAAGTGATTTAAGTAACTCAGGGCGAAAACCGGCTTTCGTCGCTTCCTCGCCTATATTAACTTCAAGCAGGACCGCTTGCCGATAACCGGCGTCCTTCGCACGCCGGTGGATTTCCCGTGCCAACTCGAGGGTATCGACTGAATGAATCAAGTCGAACCGGCCGACCACGGACCGCACCTTCCGGCGCTGGAGTCGACCGATGAAATGCCAGCGAACTGGTTCTCCTCGCAAAATTTCAATCTTTGGAAGGGCTTCTTGCAGCCGATTCTCGCCGAGGATATTTAACCCAGCGGCAAGACCTTCCCGAATGGCCTCAACTGAGACGGACTTTGTTGCAGCAACCAGCCGGACACTGTCTGCTCGACGTCCAGCCGCCAGAGCCGCCTGGTGAAGCCGTTCGTACACGCCCCGCACGTTGTCGCCGATCGAAGGGTTCGCCTCTGGATCCATCCCGTTCTAACACAGACCGTCCTCACCGAACCCGCGCTGTCACCAGCGAACATTTTACCCAAAGTGCCAGGGAAATGGCAGAGCGACACCGGTCATTCATCATCGAGTCGACAAGAGAGCAATTCCACTGACCATGGCCCCGGTGACTCGCCCTTCTCGTCGATACGAATAGAACAGGTCGTCATGACAAATGGTACAGAGATTGACGACCGACACATGTGTGGAATCGACACCATGTCGTTCAACCTGTCGGCGAATGAGGCCCTTCAAGTCCAGACGTGCCTTGTCGCCATCACATCCACTTACCACACTAGGCCACTCCTCAAATCCCACTCGCAGCTGGTGTAAGACTGGCCCATCGACTTCGTAGCAGCAGGTGCCAGCGGAAGGACCGATACTCACCCGTAAGTCATGCACGGAAGAACCAAAACGAGTGTGCATCAACGCCAATGTCTTGGTGACAATGTCGGCGACAGCACCACGCCAGCCCGCATGGATGGCTGCCACTACTCGACGGCGCGTATCATAGACGAGAACCGGAACACAATCGGCCGTGCGAACCGTCACTGTCACTCCAGGCTGGTCGGTCACCAAGGCATCCCACTCGCCTTTGAACCGATCGGCGTCCCGGATCGGTCGATCAACTACGAGGGCGTCAGTTCCGTGCACCTGCTTCACGGAGAGCATCCACCCACGTCTATTCGGGTCTCGTCCTCTAGCCGGCACACCGACATCGAGGGCGAGCGTCTCGGCATGGCAACGTGTCCCGAAAAAGTGGTGGACCCCACTCCGCGCAGAAGCAAAAGCTGGAACTGTGATGACCGGTGCCCGCATCTCTGGTGTCCTCAGCCTTACTCCACCCTGTCCCGCGAGAGTGTTCAGTCCGCTTGCTTGCGCAAGAACGTGGGGACATCCCACTCGTCGTCCGCCACAGCCGTAACACGGTCCATGTTCTCTCTCGGATCATTCATCCGGCGCAGGAAAGCGGGACGATCGAGATCCTTGTGCGGTCGTTCGCCCAAAGTGGCGCCGACCCCCGCGAGAACATGTTGATTTGTCCTCGGACTGCGGGCGGTTGTGAACCGATCCATCGCCGGCGCGACCGGTTGGTCGTCTCGTTCGAAACCGGTCGCGATCACGGTTACGACAAGATCATCAGCCATATCGGGGTTGATCACCTGGCCCACAATGATGTTGGCTTCAGGATCGGCCGTTTGTTGAATAATCGACGCAGCTTCTTCAATCTCGTGCAAGGACATGTTCGGACCACCTGTGATGTTCAGCAAAACCCCGCGAGCTCCCTCCACACTTCCTTCTTCGAGCAACGGACTGCAGATGGCTTTCTGGGCCGCCTCGATCGCCCGGTTGGTTCCCCGGGAAACACCCATCCCCATCACCGCGCGGCCCGTGTGCGACATCACCGTCCGCACGTCCGCGAAGTCCACGTTTACGTGACCGGTGGTGGTAATCACATCTGCGATCCCTTGAATGGCCTGTCGCAGCACGTCGTCCGCCACCTTAAAAGCTTCGAGCAACGGCGTTGCTTTATCGACGATGCCCAGTAATCGTTGATTGGGAATGATGAGCAAGGTATCGACATGTCGCCGTAAATCGCGGATCCCTTCCTCCGCATAGGCTGCGCGGCGATGCCCTTCGTATTGAAACGGCTTCGTCACGACGCCGACTGTCAGGATGCCCAACTCGCGTGCAATGCTAGCCACGATGGGAGCCGCTCCGGTACCGGTCCCGCCGCCCATCCCCGCCGTGACGAAAACCATGTCTGAGCCTTCCAAGCACTCGCGAATATGATCTTTGCTCTCGAGCGCAGAATCCTTTCCAACTTCTGGCTTGGCACCAGCACCGAGTCCTCTCGTGCGCTCCGGTCCAAGCTGAACTTTGTACGGCGACCGGGACCGTTCCAGGGCCTGCAAATCGGTGTTGGCCGCGATGAAATCGACCCGTGCCAACCCCGCGGTGATCATGGTATTGACTGCGTTACACCCGGCACCGCCGACTCCAATAACCTTGATCTTGACGGGGGATGCGAGATCCTCCTGAAATGCGAACATCGTGACACCTCCCTTACGTGGTTCGTGCGCGGGCCCATGCCGAGCACGACGGTTAAAAGAACTCGAGCATCCAGGACTTCATCCGATCGAACACCTTGCCAAACGGTCGTCCATTCCGAAGACCGGCGGTCGCCAATTCATCAAGGTGGTGCCGCGCATGGATCAACAATCCCACGCCCGTTGCGTGCATGGGATTGCTGACGATATCGCGTAATCCACCTACACCGGCTGGAATCCCTCGCCGAGCCGGCAAATTCAACACGTGCTCTGCCGCATCGGGCATTCCTTCCAAGAGAGAAGTACCGCCGGTAATCACGACGCCCGCTCCTAGCATGCCTTCGTAGCCGGCACGGGCGATTTCTCTTCGAACCAGTTCGAACATTTCTTCGACTCGAGGCTCCAGAATTTCGGCGATGTCCCGGCGCGAGAAGGTCCGGGCCGGACGATCGCCGACCGACGGCACCTCGACAGTTTGATGGGCCTGTACCAATTCCGTTCGCGCGACACCGTGGTGAATCTTGATCTTCTCCGCCTCGGTTTGAGAGGTCAGCAGCCCGATCGCCAGATCTTTCGTCAGATTCTGTCCGCCGATGGGCAGAACCGCGGAGTGACGGATGCTACCGTCGAGGAAGATCGCCAGGTCCGTGGTCCCTCCGCCGAGATCGACCATCGCGACACCGAGATCGCGTTCTTCCAGACTCAGAACCGCCTCGCTCGAGGCCAAGGGCTGTAGCACAATGTCCACCACATCGAGCCCGGCACGATTGACGCTCTTGATGATATTTTGTGCCGATGTGACGGCTCCGGTAATCACGTGGACGTTCACTTCGAGTCGATTCCCCGACAGACCCAACGGTTCACGCACGCCTTCCTGGCCGTCCACCATGAACTCACGCGGCAAGACGTGAAGAATGCGTCGCTCGTGCGGAACTACAGCAAGAGTCCGCGCGCTCTCCACCGCGCGGTGGATATCCTCGCGTGTCACCTCGGACTTCTTGAGCGCGACGACGCCTTTGCAGTTCTCAGCTGAGATGTGGCTTCCGGCAATGCCGGTATAGACGGAGTTGATTTGGACGGCTGCCATCAATTCCGCTTCTTCGACCGCTTTCTTGATCGATTCCACGGTGCTTTCGATATCCACCACCACGCCCTTTCTCAGACCACGGGACGGACTCGACCCAACTCCGATGATATTGAGGGTCCCGTCCTCCGTGACTTCGGACACGATCGCAAAAATCTTGGTCGTTCCGATGTCAAGTCCGACGAGAATTTGGTCTCGTTTTGGCACAGTCCTCACCCCCTCTCGCGCACGATCACTCGGTTGTCATATCGGAGATCCACTTCGCTCACGTCTCGTTTCTTTCCGTCGAGGGCGGCGAGCTTGATCGAGGACCTGACTTTCCGGAACCGTTCCCACTGATCGTTCAGCGCCCCACTGCCAAATTGAAAGCGGACCCCTTTAGTAGAGGCAATGAGGCCAGACGGATTCGTCGCGTCGATCTCTACCCGCCCATCGAACGACACCGCTATCATCTTCGCCAGATTCACGCCAGACTGGATGGTCTGCCGTACCTGCCCTTCTCCTTGCCTCAGTGCCTTTAGATCGAAACCGGTGAGCAACGGAAGCGATGGATCGTCTTGGACTCCCAGCTGACTCAGCACGAAGCCCTCAGAATCGCAAAGGAAATGGCCGAAGCTGGTCCGAAGAACCGCTGCCGGCATGCGCTCCACCACACTAATGGCAAGCGTGTGAGGTGGCATCCGTTCCACCGTCGCATCCTTGATCCAGGGGTGAGCGCGAAGTCGATCAACGAGAGGATGTTCGCTGATTTGATAAAGCGCAACACCTTTATACAACGCGAGTCGATCAACCACATCCCGTTCTGTAACATGACGGATCCCCGTCACCTTCACCTCTCGAATCTCCAACCCTCGTTGGAGAATCGGAGCCATCTCCCCTGCGGCCAACGTGATGCTCCAAATGGCCACGACTCCTCCGATGATCCATCCGCTTGTGAGTAGGACCCGACGCCAACACGCCCATCTTCTAGTTCGATACGCGTGCCGCCGCTGACGAGCGGCCTGTGCCGCACGCGTTCCCTTCCAATGGTTCCGGCGGGGCCCCACTGAACGTCGGGCTTTCTTGTGTAACCACATCATCGAGTCATCCCCTCGACGAAGCTGCCGCGCGATCCCTTGCGCGAACCAACGCCGATTGTAGAATCCGTTCAGTCAACTCGTCGTAGTCTATTCCGGCTTGAGCCGCTGCCATCGGCAACAAACTGGTTTCGGTCATGCCCGGCACTGTGTTGATCTCCAGCACATAGGGACGTCCACGCGGCGTGATTCGAAAATCGACGCGAATCGCCCCGTCGCAACCCATGACTTGATAGGTCTTCAAGGCCAACGCGCGAATCTGTTTGGTTATCGCCGCCGACAACGGAGCCGGACAGAGATACTGGGTTTTCCCCTTTTCATACTTGGCGGAAAAGTCGTAGAAGCCATTGGGAGCCACGATTTCGACGGCGGGCAAGACCGTCGGTGTTTCTTCCCCACTCCCAAGCAGCGACACCGTGACCTCGTGACCGGGAATATATGCTTCGACCATCGCCTCACGATCGTATCGATGGGCGAGGGCTAACGCCCCGGACCATTGCGACGGCTTTCGGACGATCGTCACGCCGATCGTCGACCCCTGCGACGCCGGCTTTACGACCACCGGCCAGTGCAATCTCGCCGATCGTAAGGCCGCCCGGCTCGAAACCTTTTCACCCCGCTTGATGACTGTCCCATCAGGAATAGGAATCTTGTGGGCTGCTAAGATCGTTTTGGTTGTCACCTTGTGCATCCCGAGCGCATTAGCCTGGAGACCAGAGCCGGTGTATGGAATGCCCACTGTTTCCAGAAACCCTTGGATGACGCCGTCTTCCCCGCCAGGCCCATGAAGCGACACAAAGGCGATCTCGATCTTCTGCTCTTGCAGGTCGCGATAGAGTGTCGGACCTACATCAATCATGACCGTGTCATAGCCTCGCCGACACAAAGACCGATGGACCGCCTTCCCAGTACGAAGCGAGATATCCCGTTCGGGGGATTGTCCGCCCATCAGTACTCCGATCCGCGCACGTGTGAGCAACGGACGCTCTGCGGTCATGGGATCTACGCCTCTCCGACAATCTTGAGTTCGAGTTCCAACGACACCCCAGCCCGTCGCTTGACCGCGCGTCTGACTCTCCCAATCAGGTCGAGCACGTCCTGAGCACGGGCCTCCCCCCTGTTGACCATGAAATTCGCGTGCTTGGTCGAGACTTCGACGTCTCCAATGCGAGCTCCCTTCAGGCCGACGGCCTCGATGAGTCGACCGGCCGAATCCTTCGGTGGATTCTTGAACACACAGCCGGCGCTCGGCATGGCGAGCGGCTGCGTATCCCGCCGGTAGTGAAGGTAGTCCTTGACAATCTGTTCGATCTCCGCCCGTACGCCCTGTCTCAGTTGTAGCCAGACTCCCACGACGATGCCGCGCGGCAATTGTGCGCGTCGATAGCTGAACGGAATCTTCGAGACAGGTAGATCGACGATCCCGCCCTTTGTATTCACTAGCCGCACTCCTTTGACCGAGTCTTTCATTTCGCCCAATCTGGTACCGGCATTCATCACCACACATCCGGCCACCGTTCCCGGAATCCCGGCAGCCCATTCCAATCCTGCGAGAGACCGACGAATTGCATGTCCGATGAGGGTCGGCATGCCGACGCCTCCTTCGGCATACAGCACCGACCCTTGCTCATCTTTGATCGCACGCAGCTCGCCCAAACTGACCACGATGCCGCGAATTCCTCCATCCCGCACAAGAAGATTCGTCCCCCCAAGCACAAACCACGGAACGTTGCGCGCCGTCGCCTGACGAACCAGCCGGCAGACATCTTCGACATCCGCCGGCTCGACCAAGACGTCCGCGGGCCCACCAATCTTGAAGGACGTGTAGTCCCGCAACGACGCATGAAAGAACACAGTGCCTTCGAGACCGGCGACGGAAGCGTGCAGGTCATTCTTGTCAAAATTCGAAGCACTGGATTTCGATCCATGACGACGACCCCGGGCGCTCATTGCATCATGACGGAGGAGCTAATCGTGCCAGTAACCCGGTTCCCGCTTTCCAAATGTCTCCTGCCCCCAACGTGATCACGAGGTCTCCTGGTTTCAATTGCGGCAACACGTGATCTGGCAAGGTTTCTTTCTGTGCCACAAACGTAACGGCAGGGTGACCGGCTGCGCGGACCGAGTCGGCCAGCTTGGCCCCCGAGACACCGGGGATCGGCTGTTCTCCCGCTGCATAAATGTCAGTCATATAGAGCAGGTCTGCCTGATCGAAGGCATGGCCAAAGTCGTCGGCGCAATCTCGTGAACGTGAATACCGATGCGGTTGAAAGAGCACCACCAGCCGGCGGTCCCCCCACCCCTGCTTTGCCGCAGCCAACGTGGCTTTGATTTCTGTCGGATGGTGACCGTAGTCATCCACGACCATGATCCCGTTTACTTCTCCACGGAGATGGAATCGCCGCTCCACTCCCGTAAACGCGGCTAAGGCCTTACGAATGAGATCAACTGGCACATCCAACTCCACACCAATCGCGATGGCCGCAAGGGCGTTCGAGACGTTGTGAATTCCCGGTATAGCCAAACGGAAGGGCCCGAGGTTGCGCCCTCGAAAGTAAGCACGGAACTCGGCGCCCCACTGTTTCAGACTAATGTCGGTCGCCTTGAAATCAGGCCCGCCGCCTTCACGCTCCTGAAGACCGTAGGTATGGTAGCGTTTCACGATGCGCGGAAAGAGCGCACGTAGCCGTTCGTCGTCCGAGCAAAGCACAGCCAATCCATAGAAGGGGACCTTGTTGATGAACTCAAGAAAACTCTCGTTGATCCTCTCCATGCTCCCGTAGTGGTCAAGATGCTCGCGATCGAGATTCGTCACCGCGACGATCGTGGGGGACAGCCGAAGAAATGAGCCGTCGCTTTCATCGGCTTCCGCAATGAGTACATCGCCACGACCGAGTCGGGCGTGACTGCCGAGCGCATTGACCTTGCCGCCGATCACCATGGTCGGGTCCAATCCGCCCTGAGCAAGCACATTAGCCGCCATCGAGGTCGTCGTCGTTTTGCCGTGCGCGCCCGCAATGGCCACACCAAATTTGAGCCGCATGAGTTCCGCCAACATCTCAGCCCGAGGGATGACCGGGATCTGTTTGGCCTTGGCAACTATGACCTCCGGGTTCTGCGCCGAGACCGCTGACGAGATCACGACAACTTGGGCTTCACCGATGTTTGACTCCTGATGACCGATGAACACTCGGCCACCCAGTTCCTCGATTCGTCTCGTCGTATCGGACGCATACAGATCGGAACCTGTGACCTTGTAGCCGAGCGTCAACAACACCTCGGCAATCCCACTCATCCCGGCTCCGCCGATCCCGACCAAATGGATCTGTTGCGTCTTGCGAAACATCGACACCCGCTTTACTCCTCCCGGTAGCGCCGATGCATGTTGGCCCGTCTCGCGTTGCCCGATCCCATTAGAGGTCTGCCGCTCCAACAGACTGGTGGCCATCATGGTGGTCTCCTACGAGTGCGTAGCAGTCGCGGACGATCGCGTCGGCCGCGTCGATTCGCCTCATGCCTCGACTGTAATTGCTCATTGTTCGCAGTCTCTCTGGATCATCGAGAATTTCTGTTATGGCGCCCGTCAATCGAGCACCAGTCAATTCCGTTTGCGGAAGAACGACGGCGGCTCCAGCAGCCTCCATCACCTTCGCATTGTGCGTCTGATGGTCGTAAATCGCCTGAGGCAGCGGGATTAAAATGGCGGGCTTCCCGCAGGCAGTCAGCTCCGCGATGGTCATGGCACCAGCTCTCGCCACGACCAAATCAGCCGATCGCAACACCGACGGCATGTCGTACAGAAACGGGGTCACCTGTGCAGAGATCCCTGCGCGACGATAGGCTTCGATGATACGACCGTAATCGACCTCGCCGGTCTGGTGAACGACTGAAAGCTGAGGATAGCGTTTCATCAAGTCAGGCAATCCTTCGATGACCGCACTGTTGATCGCTCGGGCCCCTTGGCTCCCTCCGAATATCAGGACCCGGCGCAGACCAACCGCCGAAGTGGCAGCTTCTTCCTGCGACGAGACCTCCATAAACTCTTTGCGGATCGGCGTACCCACGACACGAACTTTGCGTCGATCGAACGACGACGCGGCAGATTCGAACGAAAGAAATACGCGTTGAGCGAACGAACCGACCGCCTTGTTGGCCATCCCGGGGTAGGCGTTGGGTTCGAGAATCACCCGCGCGATGCCGGTGAGCGACGCAGCCAACACCATCATAGGACTGGTATACCCTCCGACCCCGATGACGAGATCGGCGCGCCTTCCTTTCAGTATCTTCAGGCACTGCCACAAACTGATCGGCAGCGAGAGCAATCCTCGTGCGGCCTCGATCACGCCTTTTCCCATCACCGGCATGGCACTGATGAGGACCAGCTCGAATCCCTCGTGCGCCAGCACCTTCGACTCCAAACCACGTGCCGTGCCGACAAACACGATAGTCGTGGCAGGGTTCTTCTCTAGAAACGCACGTGCCAGCGCCACCGCCGGATAGAGATGGCCGCCCGTACCTCCCGCTGCAATCACGATCGTCATCGGTGTTCCAATTCACCACGTCCGCCTCGTTGTCCACCCCCGTGTCGATCACGGGAAATGCTGAGCAGGATCCCCACCCCGACGAGACTGACCACCAATGACGATCCGCCGTAGCTGACGAACGGAAGCGTCAGTCCTTTCGTCGGTAAGAGCCCGGTCACCACCGCCGCATTGACGAGCGCTTGCATGCCGATCAAGAGGGTGATCCCCATGCCCAGATATCGCCCGAAGGGGACTTGCGCCCGCGACGCGATCAGAAATCCACGCCACACAAACACGGCGAACAGCAGGATGACTGCGGCAGTCCCGGCCAAACCCAACTCTTCGCCGATAAGGGCCAACACAAAATCGGTGTGGGCCTCCGGCAAGAAAAAGAGCTTTTGCTTGCCTTCTCCCAACCCCACACCGAACGGACCTCCGCTCCCGAACGCTAGGAACGACTGAGTGATCTGAAATCCGACATCCGCGGAATCCTTCCACGGAGCCAAGAACGTCAAGAGTCGTTGACGCCGATAGCTGGACCCCAACACGAGAACGAGGACCACTGGGATAGCGCAGGCTGCCAATCCGAGCAGATGCGAGATTCTCGCGCCGGCCAAAAAGCACAGGCCCATGGTGACGAGCCCAATAACGACGACGGTACCCAAATCCGGTTCGAGGAGGATCAATCCACCCATTACACTGATTACCATCAATGCCGGCAGCAGCCCACCCTGAAAGAGCTTGATCTTCCCTTCTTTCTTGGTCAGGTAGGCGGCGAGATACATCACTGCGACCAGCTTCGCTAACTCGGCCGGCTGAATCGAAATCGGTCCCAACCGCAACCAACGGCGAGCGCCCTTTGCCGCCACACCGAGCGACGGTATCAATACCATGACCAACAAGATCACCATGCAACCCAGGATCGGAATCGACAGTTTTTTCCACAGGGCGTAATCGATCCGCGAGATCAGGTGCAGGAGTAAAAAACCAAACGCGAGCCATGCCACTTGTCGCTTGAGAAAGAAACCCGAATCGTGAAACCGATTCCCAGCAACAATCGCGCTCGCACTGAACACCATGACGAGCCCGATCAGGGCCAACGTAAGGGTCACCACCAGCAGGGTATGGTCCATCGCCACTCGCTGCCTGGCGGGGCGCTGGTTGGCCGTCGGCCACGGAAGCGATAGGGTTCCTGCTGATCGATGGGCCATGGCTTAGAACGATCCCTCCCATACGATTCACGATCATGCAGCCAAGGCGTTCACACAGGCCTTAAATTGTCGACCTCGGTCTTGATAGTCCGAGAACATGTCGAAGCTGGCGCAGGCCGGCGACAGCAAGACGACATCGCCCGGCGAGGCTTCCCGTGCCGCGAGGTCAACGGCTTCTCGTAATGTCGCGGCAACGCGCAGCTCGACGAGCCCGCTCCACGCGGTCCGCATCAGTGACGCGGCCTCACCGATGAGGATGACGCACTTTGCACGTCGCTTGAGGACCTGGGTGAGTCGCGAAAAATCCCCGCCCTTATCACGTCCGCCGGCGATCAACCAGATCGGCTGATCGATGCTTTCCAAGGCTTTCAACGTCGCATCAACATTCGTTCCCTTGGAGTCATTTACAAATCGAACTCCGCGACGCTCCCGTACCATCTCCAATGCATGTTCGAGTCCTGGAAAGGTCGCAAGCACCTCGCGTACGGCCCCCATCGAACAGCCGCAGAGTACCGCATAGGTGACAGCCGCCATGACGTTCTCAAGGTTGTGGTTCCCAATCAAACGGATCTCCCCACGCCGACAGATTTCTTGTCGGGTACCGGTCACCGTCGTCACGATTCGGTCACCTTCGAGGAACGTGCCTCCGTCCCAACCTGAACCCACGGATTGCGTGCACGTGAATCCCAATCGCTTGGCTTTGATGTAGCTTCGAAACGCTGCCACTCGGGCATCATCCAAATTCACCAATGCATAGTCGCTTGCCGTCTGGTTCTCGAAGATGCGCCGCTTCGCCGCGACGTATTCGTCCAGGGAGGTATAGCGATCCTGATGGTCAACAGTGATATTGAGACAGGCCGCGAGCCAGGGATGGAACTGCTCGATCGTCTCGAGTTGGAAACTGGAGATCTCGACGACGAAGTATTCATATGGATCGGGGCGACCAGCTTGAGAGGCCTCCACCGTCGCTGCAGCCGCTTCACTCAGGGCTGTCCCCAAGTTGCCGCCGACAAACGCTGACTTGCCGCTTTTGGCGAGGAATTGACCGATTAGCGTCACGGTCGTGCTTTTCCCATTCGTGCCCGTCACGGCGACAATCGGGTTTCGCAAGAACTGCGAAGCCAACTCTATTTCACTGATCACCTTCACACCGCGTCGGCGCACTCGTTCGAGCGCGTCCATTCGATAAGGAACCCCCGGGCTGATCACCACCAGATCCGCGTCATCCAGTGACGCCTCATACGCGGGACCGACCCTGATGCCGACCTGGTCCGCATCGATGGTGCCGAGGATACCCGCCAGTTCGCCACGCTCTTTCCGATCGGCGACCGTTACGCGAGCCCCAACTGTCTGAAGCAAGCGACAAGCCGCGATGCCGCTTCGTGCAAGACCGACGACCGTGACATGAGCACCGGCAAGTTCCACCGTCTCAGCTCCCACCATGCCGTCACCGTAACTTCAACGTACTGAGACTCAGCAACGCCAACAAGATGGCGATGATCCACAACCGGACGACCACTTTCGGCTCTTCCCACCCCTTCATCTCGAAATGATGGTGAATCGGCGCCATCAGAAAGATGCGCTTACCTCTCGATTTGAACGACAGCACCTGAAAAATCACCGACACAGCTTCAATGACGAACACGCCGCCCACCATTAATAACAACAACTCATGCTTGCTGATAACCGCCGCGGTGCCGATCGCGGCACCAAGAGGCAGGGACCCGACATCGCCCATGAACACGGTGGCGGGATAGGTGTTGAACCAGAGAAAACCGAGACTGGCTCCCAGGATCGAAGCGGTGAAGACAGCGATCTCGCCGGCGCCTTCGATGTGTGGAATCAAGAGATAATCCGACATGAGACGGTGGCCCACCACATAGGCGACAATTGTATAGGCCAGCGCCGCGATCATAACCGGTCCAATGGCCAATCCATCGAGACCATCGGTCAGATTGACGGCGTTCGAGCTGCCGACGATGACAAGAATCGCGAAGACGACGTAGAACCAGCCGAGGTCGGGCATCACATTCTTGAAGAACGGGACGCTGAGTTTCGTCGTATAACTCGGCAGAAGGTAGAGCACCACGGCAATGACCGCAGCAATGGCCACCTGCGCAACAAATTTCTGCGAAGGTGACAACCCTTTCGATCGGGCCCTGATGAATTTGAGGTAATCGTCTGCGAACCCGATCGCTCCGAATCCCAAGGTCGCCAGGATCACCAACCATACATAGGGGTTCGTCAGGTCTGCCCATAAGAGTGTCGAGAGCACTACGGCAAAGATGATGAGAATCCCGCCCATGGTAGGCGTCCCACTCTTCGCCAAGTGACGCTGAGGCCCGTCATCGCGAACCCGCTGCCCAAGTTTGATGTCTTGGAGTTTGCGGATCAGCCAGGGCGCGAGGACAAACGCGATCAAGAACGCCGTCACCGCCGCATAGATGATACGGAAGCTCTGATACCGAAAGACGTTCAAGAACGAAAATTCAGTATGGAGCGGATACAGCCAGTTGAAGAGCATTCAGTCTGTGCTTTCCCTACGCGAGGCCCGTTCCAGAAATCTCAGGCCGTGCAATCGAATTCATCTACGTTATGAAGCCTGCTTTGCAATCGCCCGCATACCCGTGACTGTCTGAACAACCTGCTCCATCTTTATGCCGCGTGAGGCTTTCACCAGCACAACGTCTCCCTGCTGCACCACTGTCCTCAGGAGGTCCGCCGCCGCGGCAACGTCGACCGTTTCAGCAATCCTGACTGAAGCCATTCCGCCTTGTCGGGCGCCTTCGGCGATCTCACGACCAAGCAAGCCAGCCACGATGAGCCGTGAGACATTTTGCGAAGCAAGAAAGCGTCCCACGTCTCGATGCATCCGTTGTGTCTCTGTGCCAAGCTCCAACATGTCTCCCAACACGGCGATGCGCTCACGAGCCGGACTCCACTCGGCCAACAGCTGAATGGCTACCTTCATCGAAGCAGGATTGGCGTTGTAGCAATCATTGATGATGTGGACGCCGTGATGCGTCACCACTTGAGATCGCATCGCCGCAGGACGGAAACGCGCCAGTCCCTGGGCGATCACTGCACCGGGCAGGTTCAACACCACACCCACAGCCGCTGCAGCCAAGGCATTAGTGACGTTGTGTGTGCCATGTACCTTCATCTGCACGATGGTATGTCGCACCTTCCCAGGCAGGAGGAGCCGGAACATGGTGCCGCGGCGCACGTTCGTCTTCACATGCACCGCACGGACGTCTGCTTTGTCGGTAAACCCGAAAGAAACCACCCGGCATCGGGTGCGCGCAGCCAAGTAGTCGAAATAGACGTCGTCCGCATTGAGAATGGCGGCGCCGTCCGCCGGCAGGAACTCCAAGAGTTCGGCCTTGGCCTGAGCCGATCCTTCCATGCTCCCGAAAAACTCGAGATGGTCCGGCCCGATGTTGGTAATGACGCCAATCGTCGGCCGCACGATTTCGCAGAGCCTGGTCGTTTGGCCTTGTTGATCAACGCCCATCTCAACCACAGCAGCCTTGTGGCGAGAATTGAGCCGAAAGAGCGTAGCAGGTACACCGATGCGATTATTGAAGTTGCTCTCGGTCTTCAAGACATACCACCGCTGCGTCAACACGCTCGCGACCATGTCCTTGGTCGTGGTTTTGCCGTTGCTCCCGGTGACCGCCACAACCGGGATGTCGAACCGGCTACGATAGTGAGTGGCCAATTGTTGGTAGGCAAACAACGGCTCTCGCACTCCTAAGAGAAGCGGCGCGGCACGGCCACGGGTGGCTTTACCTCCGACGATTCCCTCTGGTAGCCGATATTGGTCGTGTACGATTGCACCGGCTGCGCCGCTGGCTAACACGGCAGGAACAAAATCATGCCCGTCAAATCGTTCCCCCTTGAGCGCGACAAAGAGATCTCCGGGGTGGATTGCACGCGAGTCCGTGCTGATCTGATTGACCCGGCGTTTCTTCTGACCCGTGTTCTGGCTTCCTAAGACTTTCACGCTGATGACTTCGCGCAACTCTTCAAGCGTGAACAATGCCATGCTGTTTCGTCCTTGTTCCGCCCCAGCCGCTAAAGAGATGTTCACGCGCAAGGCCTCAGGCGCTGAAGAGCCTCACGCGCGACCTCCCGATCGTCGAAATGAAACTTCTTGGTGCCGATTATCTGATAGTCTTCGTGCCCCTTTCCGGCAATGAGGACTATGTCGCCGGACCGGGCCTCGCTGATGGCGGCGCCGATGGCTTCGCGCCGATCCGGGATCATGCGATAGGCCACTTGTGGCCGCCGCTTGAGCGCCTCGCGGATGCCGACCTCCACTTCGTGAATGATAGCCATCGGATCCTCCGTTCGAGGATTATCAGACGTCAAGACGACGACGTCGCTCTGCTCCACGGCTGCGCGGCCCATCTTGGGACGTTTGCCACGATCACGATCCCCGCCGCAGCCGAACACGGTGATGATGCGATGAGTTTTCACGGCCTCCGCGGCCGTCAGCAATCTGACCAATGCATCTGGAGTATGGGCGTAATCCACGACGACCGTGAAGTCCTGGCCGGCAGACACACGCTCGAATCGACCGGGCACATTCATGACCCCGGCCGCAGCCTCTTGTATCTGGGATGGTGTCGCGCCGGCATGCAGAGCCACACCGATGGCGCCAAGCAAGTTATAGACGTTGTGCTCGCCGACCAAACGGCTTTCGACCGGGAACGATCCAGCAGGAGTTGCAGCTGTAAATCCTGTCCCAGTTGGAGACAGACGCACACGTTCGGCTTTCAACTCGGCTTGGTTGGAGAGGGCATAGCCCCACACTGGCATAGGACAGGCTGCGCGGATCTGGATACCGTAGGGATCGTCGAGGTTTACGATCGCCCGCTTCCCAGTCTTTTGTCCGTCAGCGAAACCGGTGAAGAGCCGCAGCTTAGCCTGAAAGTAATCTTCCATGTCGGCGTGAAAATCTAGGTGGTCCTGAGTCAGATTCGTGAACACCGCGATATCGTATTCACAACCGACCGTCCGATCGAGCGCGAGCGCATGGGAAGATACTTCCATGACCACGGTGTTGAGCCCATTCCGTGTCATCTTCGCCAGCAGCCGCTGGAGATCTAACGCCCCTGGCGTCGTGTGGGAAGCGGGAATCGTCTCGGTCCCGATCTGATAGGCCACGGTTCCAATCAACCCGACTCGCCGTCCGGTCCCCTCCAACAAGGCCTTGCACAAATAGGTCGTCGTCGTCTTACCATTCGTGCCCGTGATACCCACCATAGTGAGACGAGCGGACGGGTCGCCATGGAACCGGCTACCGAGCCACCCGAGAGCTTTCCTCGAGTCCGAGACCCGGACGTAGGAAAGCGAGCCGGTTTCAACGGATCGCTGAGCGACCACGGCCGCAGCACCGGCTTGTTTCGCGTTGTGTATAAAGACGTGACCATCCACTCGTTCACCCTTAACCGCCACAAAAAGGCTTCCCTTAGTGACCGCACGCGAATCGTCTGTCATGCTTGTCACAGTAACATCGAGATTTCCGCGCTGCTCCAGTACCTCAATCTTTCCGCGGACCGAAGTCAGAAGCTCAGCGACTGTCATCGTGGCTCTACTGCCCCTGCGCTGCCATGGCGATCTTGACCTGGTCGTTTGGAGACACACCGAGATAATTCAGCACTTGCTCGCCCACCCGCCGAAACACCGGCGCGGCGACCGTGCCACCCCAGGCTTCTCCCTGCGGTTCGTCAATCACAATGATCATTGCCAATCGCGGCGCGTCCGCTGGAACGTAGCCGACGAACGATCCCACAAATTGTGTGGCCGAATAGGTCCCCGTGCGCGGATCGATCTTCTGGGCCGTGCCCGTTTTGCCCGCAACCCTATACCCGGGAATGGCTGCTTTCGTGCCTGTCCCGTTCGTCACAACCCCTTCCAAAATGATCGTCATCGTTCGCGCCGTCTCTGGGGATACGACTCGTCGCTTCACTTGAGGCAGCAGCTCTTTCAACAAATGCCCTTTGTGATCTCGTATCTCGGACACCAGAAAGGGCTTCATCATGACGCCACCGTTGGCGAGGGTGGCCGCTGCCGTCACCATTTGGATCGGTGTCACACCAATTTCCTGCCCCATTGAAATTGAGGCGAGGGAACGACGTCCCCATTCTTTTGGAGGCTTCAACAAACCACCGACCTCGCCAGGCAGATCGACCTCCGTCCGTAGACCGAATCCGAACGCCTGGAGATAGCGGTAGAGACGTTGCTCTCCCAGGATCATGCCGGTTTTCGCCGCACCAATGTTGCTCGACTTCTGGATCATCTGCGCAAATGTCATCCAGCCATGTTTTTCATGATCGTGGATCGTTGTATTGGCGACCAACATCCGCCCGTTTTCGCCGAAAACCATCGTGCCAGGGGTCATGAGGCGCTCTTCGAGTGCCGCAGCAGCGACTACCACCTTCATTGTCGACCCCGGCTCGTACGTATCCGTCAAGGCTCGATTGCGCCAACGGTCAGGCGTCAGCGCCGCCATCGCGTTCGGGTCGAAGCGCGGACTCACAGCCATTGCCAGAACGGCCCCTGACTGCGGGTCCAATACAATAATGGTGCCGGCCTTGGCATGGGCACGGTTGACCGCTTCTTCCAGTTCCTTCTCCGCTATATATTGAACCACTTCATCGATGGTCAGTGTGAGGGCATGGCCGGGAGCGGGAGGCTGCTCTGCCATGCCCTTCGGGAAGACGGTCCGGCCTAAGGCATCCCGCTGAAGAATAGTGACCCGTTTCTCGCCATGCAGGTGGGTATCATAGTGCCGCTCTAATCCTTCGAGACCTTCTCCATCTATTCCAGCAAATCCAAGCACATGAGAGAGCAACGGCCCCTTGGGGTAGAACCGGCGCCCTTCCATCACGACACCGATCCCCTCTAATGACATGTGTTCCAACTGGCGCCCCTGTTCCGGCAGGACCTTGCGTGCCACCCAGACGAAGCTTCGATCCTGCCTCAGTTTTTTCTCGATTTCATCGCTCCGGATATGGAGCACCGGGGCAAGATGGCGGGCGATACGCAAAGGATTCTCAAGGACCGTGGGCACTCCGAAAATGGACGGCACCTCCATATTCATGGCCAGAACTTTGCCGTGACGGTCCGTAATGGTGCCTCTGGCGCCTTCGAACGTCACACTCTTTTGATGTTGCCGATCGGCTTTCGCCGTTAGTTCTGCCGCCTGCAATACTTGCAGGGTTATCAAACGGAACAGGATGAGGCCGAACCCGCAGAGTAACAGGATCAGCATCACGTACCGTCTCAAGCGAGAAGGGCCCATGATTACTCGCTCAACCTCTTCGGTGATTCATTCCTTGCGACCCGGAACTCATTTGGTGAAGCAGGGGCCGTTGGAACTCCCTCCGGCCTGACATGCACCGTAATCACTTGCCCTTGCTGGGGCTGGACCATGCCCAGACGTTCGGTGGCCACTTTCGCAATTCGCTCAGGCGCCGTGAGTGAAGAAAATCGCACTTGCAATTGATCACGTTCCCGCTCCAACAAGAGCTTCTCCGCCTTTGATCGTTCGATTTGATAACCTAGGCGAACAATATCGACTCGCTCCCAGACGAACAGAAAAATCAGAATCAACCCAGCTAGGATCGTCAATGTTTTCATGAGTCGCCTTCCATCTCTCGCCGTTGAGCGACACGCAGCTTGGCACTACGCGACCGAGGACGCTCGCGAACCTCATCGTCCGATGGGAGCTGCGGCTTCTTCGTGAGAACGGTGATTGGTGCTTCGACACCGAGGGACAGTGAACGGAAGGTCTGTTTCACAATGCGGTCCTCTAACGAATGGAACGAAATCACGCAGAGACGACCGCCTGGAGCCAAAATTTCCACCGCATCACGCAGCGACGGCTCGAGATACTCCAATTCCTGATTAACGGCGATTCGAAGTGCTTGAAACGTTCGCGTGGCGCAATGGATGCGACCATGTCGATAGTGCGCTGGGACAGCTCGTTCGATGACCGACGCCAATTCCTTCGTTGTCGTAATCGTGCGAACCGCTCGGGCACGGACAATTGCGCGCGCAATCCGACGGGAAAATCGTTCTTCGCCGAAATGGAAAATGATGTCGGCCAGCTCGGCTTCCTGCCGCTGGTTGATCAGATCGGCGGCTGTCACCCCTGTCGACTGATCCATCCGCATATCAAGCGGCCCGTCCCACTGAAAGCTGAATCCGCGTGCGGGTTCATCGAGCTGGGGCGACGACACACCCAGATCAAAGAGAATTCCATCGACTCGCGAGAAGCTGCACTCCGCAACGTGACGTTTCAAATCCATGAAGTGCCCTTGGCGGAGAATGGCGCGGTCGCCAAACTTCTTCAGCCTTTGCTTGCTTGCGGCAATGGCACTGGAATCAAGATCGAGCCCGATGAGTATTGAGTCGGAACGACTTGCCCCGAGAATCTTCTCAGCATGCCCACTGTGTCCCACTGTGCAATCCAGATAGATTCGAGCCTGATTCTGAAGAAGCCAGGAGAGGACTTCCTGCTCCATAACAGGAAAATGGCGACGCGAATCACCAGGGCTATTAGATTCACTCTCACCCACTTTCTCCCACTCACCCGGCGCAGTATACACTCACTTCACAACTTGTCAATAAAAAATTCATAAGGTTATGAGATTTTATCCGGTGCCGAAATTGAGGGGGTTTTGAGGGTCAAAAGCAACCATTGTGAAGGAGGATCACAGGATCTATAGGAGGGCCTGTCTCGGACTAGGGGTACAACTTATAGAGCATCCGTGGGAACGGAATCGTTTCACGAACGTGTTCGAGTCCGCAAATCCACGCGACAGCTCTTTCGATTCCCATCCCGAATCCTGCATGTGGAACGGACCCGAGACGGCGGAGATCCAAATACCAACGGAACGCTTCTTCCGGTAGATGATGTTCGCGAAGACGCGCACGCAGCAAGTCGTGGTCGTGAATACGTTGTCCCCCGCCGATGATTTCGCCGTATCCCTCCGGCGCCAACACATCCATGCACAAAGCCAAATCAGGGCGGAGAGGATCAGGTTGCATGTAAAACGCCTTGAGTACGATCGGATAACGATGCACGATGACGGGACGATCGAATTCGCTTGAAAGAATGGTCTCTTCGTCTCCTCCAAAATCGTCTCCCAGCTTGGTCGGATTGCCTTTCTTCTGCAGAATCCCGATAGCCTCTTCATAGCTGAGGCGCGGAAAGGGTGCGACGACGCGTTCGAGTTTGGCGATATCTCGCTCGAGGATGCCGAGCTCATGGCGCTTGGTTTCGAGCACCCGTTGGACGATCGTAGAAAGAAATTGCTCGGCGAGATCCATCATGTCGGCGAGCTCGGCAAACGCCACTTCCGGCTCCACCATCCAAAACTCCATGAGATGACGACGAGTCTTAGATTTCTCCGCCCTGAACGTGGGCCCAAAACAATACACTTTCCCAAACGCCGCGGCTGTTGCCTCGCTGTAGAGCTGGCCGCTCTGCGTGAGATAAGCCGTCTCATCAAAATACGGAGTCTGAAACAATGTGGTCGTGCCCTCGCACGCGTTTGGCGTGAAGATCGGTGCGTCTACCAGGACGAATCCGCGGTCGTCAAAAAACTCTCGCGAGGCACGAATGATCTCATGCCTGATCCGCAGAATGGCATGTTGACGAGCCGACCGAAGCCAAAGGTGCCGGTGCTCCATAAGAAATCCGACCCCGTGCTCCTTGGGCTGAATCGGAAAAGGATCCGCAATCTGCACCACCTGTAGCTGTGCGACATCCACCTCGTACCCGCCGGGCGCGCGGGAGTCAGCGCGTAGCTGGCCCGTGATGATGAGCGATGATTCCTGCGTCAGTTTGGCCGACACGGCGAATTGCTCGTCTCCCACCGCCTTCTTGCTCACGACCGCCTGGATATCACCGGATCCGTCGCGGAGGGACAAAAAATGGAGTTTTCCACTATCCCGACGGCTCCGTAGCCAGCCTCGGATCGTGACGGTTTCTCCGACATGGTGCCCGGCTTCTTCAATGGAAATAATCGACATGGCCTCAACTCCTCTGCGATTCCGAAGCCCGAACGGCTGGAACATTAGGCCCATCGCCGTCTAAGAAGAACGCGAGGTTCGCGTGTTTCATTGACAACAGTCAAACTTAGGGTAGAGAATGCACGCTATGTATAGCATGTTCGGCCCAAATAGACCGGCCCTTTTCCTGGCTGCCCTCATCATTCTTGTGGGTACTCCCACCATGTTCGAGTGGGTGCGTGCCAAACCGGCAATGGCCGCCTCCCCGCTCTACTGGTGCCCTAACGAGAAACCCGACCAACAGTATTCATCCAAACCCAGGCCAGGCTGTGTGCCGTGGGTCGAGAAAAAAGAACGCGCAGAACAGTCCCAGCAAGACGACGCACCCCAATCGAAATCGGCTCCCCGTGAAATAAAAATCGAAAACCTCCAAAGCGAAGTGTCCAGCTTTCTCCAGAAATACCGTCGCTTTCTCGAGTGCTGCAAGACCGACTTCTCCGAACTGCAGCAGGTTGAAGCATTGGGCGACGAGGTTTCG
>UEXT01000610.1_pt1 | contig 22502 bp, 18 predicted proteins | sample 4301081 | NCBI WGS metagenome assembly UEXT01 (sample SAMEA4773177, study PRJEB27434) | metagenome | biome: 2259; feature: agricultural soil; material: soil | place: USA | collected 2014-09 | depth 0.25 m
GTGTGGACGAATGCCGGGACATCGTCGGCGCCCTCCATCAGCGGTTTCCCCATATCAAGGGTCCTCATCAAGAAGATATCTGTTATGCTACGCAGAACCGTCAAAACGCTGTCAAGGAACTTTCCAAGTTGGTCGATGTCATCCTGGTCATTGGGTCTCCCAACAGCTCCAATTCCAATCGCTTGCGGGAGTTGGGTGAGCACTGCGGGATTGCTTCGTACTTGATTGACTCAGCGTTCGATATCAATCCGGTCTGGCTTAAAGACGTGAAAGCAGTAGGGATTACTGCTGGTGCATCGGCTCCCGAAGTCCTAGTCACAGAAGTCGTGTCCTACCTCAAGACCTACGGAGCCGCCGAAGTTGAAGAGCTGACGGTGATCGAAGAAGATGTGGAGTTTCTGCTTCCTAAGGAGCTCATCACCATCGAATCATCGAAGAAATCAGTAGGTATCCAGGCAGGGTAGCCCTTCCCCCTCCACACGTTTACCCGTCAAAATATTGTGGGGCCCCCGAAGATCCCCCCTATAGGCAGTATTTTTCTTTGATTTTTGCTCCACCTCATGTTACAAGGACCCCGTTTGCCTCGCTTCCTTCAGGCCGATTGTCCTACCCCAAAGAAGGAGTCGCCATGTACCTGAAATCGGTTGAAATGTTGGGTTTTAAATCGTTCCACGAGGCTCGTATTGAGTTCCCGGACGGAGTCACGGCCATTGTCGGACCGAACGGAAGTGGTAAGAGCAATGTCGTCGACGCCATTCTTTGGGTGCTCGGGGAACAGAGCACAAAAACGCTCCGCAGCGAGAAGATGGAAGATGTGATCTTCAACGGGACCGAGATGCGAAAGCCGCTCGGGATGGCTGAAGTGTCATTAATCATCAGCGGCTTGGATCGGATCAACGTCGATCCGCTCTCCGGCCTTTCGAGCCAACTAGCCGAATTTCAGGAACTCATGATTACACGCCGTCTTTACCGGAACGGTGACAGCGAATACCTGATCAACAAGACGCCATGCCGCTTAAAAGACATCCGAAGCGTGCTGCTCGATACACGGGCAGGTACCAAAGGACATACGGTCATCGCGCAAGGACAACTTGATCAGATCCTAAGCGCCTCTCCGCAAGACCGCCGCGAGTTGATCGAAGAGACAGCCGGCATTATTCGCTACAAGAAGCAAAAGGCAGAGGCACTGCGCAAGCTCGAAGCCACGCAGCAAAACCTGTTGCGCGTGCGTGACATCATTGCCGAAGTCAAGAAACAGTTGAATGCTTTGGAACGGCAGGCGCGGCAGGCACGCTCGTATCAGACTCTCCAGCAGGAGGCGAGATCGCTTGAGATCCAGTTGCTGACGCATGAATATCAGACGCTCCGATCGACCATTCAGGTAGTTGAGAGCGAACTGCAGACATTCACCCAGCAGGAATCGGGAGAAGGAGCTGAACAGGCGCGGCTGGTGACAGCGCTCGAGGAGGTGCGGCTGACGGTGTTCGGAGCGAATGACAGAATCGCCTGTATCCGCGAAGAGTTGGCCACGGTCGAACAGCAACAGGCGCAAGCCCTGACGGCGGCTGAGGTGGAGCGGAATCGAAGCGGTCTCTTTGAAGAGCAACTGTTCCAAGAGCGGCAGGAACTTGAGCGACTTACGGGAGAACAGCGCCGTTTGAATTCGGAGAAAGATGCGATAGGGGAATCGCTCGAAGCGTTGGAGCGTGAATCCTCAGAGCGGGAACAGGCAGTGGCTGAACTCGACCGGGAGATGAAATCACAGCTGCAATACCGGTCGACGACGTTGGCCGAGGAAGAACGGGGCAGAGTCGACGTCCTCAATCTAGCTGTGTTGGTGGCGAATACGGAACAGGGTTTGGTCCAATTGAACGCGCGCCTGCAGGAGGCAGTCGAACGCGATGGGCGATTGGTCAGAGAGCGAGAGGAAGTCGAGACCCAGCAGGCCGTGGCAAGAGATAAGCATCAGCAGCTTCAAGCTGCCAGTCGTGAGGCTGAGCAATCGGTGGGTGTTCTTCGCCAACGACATCAACAGGTCGAGGAGCAAAGTGATCGTGTGGCGGAAGACCTGGCGCGGGTTGACGAGCAACTGCTGCGTCAATCAGAAGAATTAGCTGCAGCGGACTCTCACCTGCGGGCGCTTCGGGGTGTGCTACAGGAGGACATGGGCTACGGCCGTTGTGGAGAGGAAGAATCCACCGCACTCAAAGCCTGTGACGGCGTGCACGACGCGGTGGCAGAATGGTTAACCATCCCCTCTGGCCTGGACCGCGCGGTCGATGCATTTCTGGGAGAACGGGTGCGTGGGTGGTTGGTTGATGGGCCTACAGCGGCCACCCAGGCCATCGACTTCCTGAAAGGCAAAGATCTCGGGCGAGGCACATTCATTCCGCAGCAGCCACGCTGGATCAGCCGGACCTCCTCCTCCGAAACCTGGTGGAAAATGATAAGGGATCGAGGCGGTGTTGTGGGCCGTGCCGTGGATCTCATTCAGGTAGATCGTCACCGTGAGGCCGCACGAAATTATCTCTTCGATCGGGTCGTCTTTGTGGACTCGCTAGAAATAGCGATGCGGCTATGGGAACAACATTCCTGGTCTGCACCAGACGGACCGGTGCTTGTGACACGTGCGGGTGAAATTCTCGACGCCGCGGGTGTGATGACGGGTGGACAGGTCAGCGCCATTGGGGGGGTGCTCCAACGACGGCGGGAGGTTCTTGAGCTGGAGTCGCAGCGTGACGGATTGGTCGCCGCCGTTGACGGAGCCCGGCAACGGCGGGAACATCTCCTCGCTCAGGGAATAAGCGTGAAGGAAGAATTGCGACAACTTGTCGATGCCCTGCGCGACGCCGAGATGCGGGCGTTGTCTCTCCAAAAGGATGTGGCTGGGTTCGGGCAGGTCATCGAAGATCTGACGCAGCGGCTCGATTCACTTGCGAGCGACGCGACTCAGCGTTCGCGCGAGGTGCAACAAGTGGAGCAGGAGGTGCGGTCCGCCGAAGCCCAGCTTGCGCAGTGGCTTAGTGAAAAGCTTGGGCAAGAAACCGGACTCGGCAAGGTACGGGCACGACTCAGTCAGATCGATCAGCGCATACAAGAGCTGCAACAGGAGATAACAGAGGCCCAGTTGATCGCCCAAGGCGTCAGAACGACGCGTGAACACCGGCAAGGGGATCTACTCCGCGTTCAGCAAGCCCAACTCGAGGCGAGTGAACGTGTCGAAGCGCTCATCCGTCAGACAGAGCATCTCGTTGCCTCGATTGAACACAGTCGGGTGGATCGGCAACGGCAAGAAATCTTGTGTCAGGATCTTGGGCAGGAAGCGGCCCGGATAAAAGCGATGTTAGTTGAGGCCCAGGAACAACAGGCGCAAGACATGACAAGCGTTCGACAGCTTGAGGTTGGACTCGATCAGGTTCGTCAACGACTCGCGTCAATTCGCGATGGCCGAGTGCTGGTGGAAGTGCGGCGAGCGGAGGTCAAAACCCAGCTCAGCACCGTGGAGTCCACTCTCCTTGGGACGTACCAGGTTGAGCTTAGCCAGCTGGGAGAGGGACTGTCCTCGACGTCAACGGTCGTCTCCATGAATGCCGGGACTGAGCCAGCGACCGGATCTGAGCCGGTGGCGACCGAGCAGGTGCTCAGAGAACAGCTCCAGAAAGTCCGCGACCGCCTTGATCGGATGGGGCCGATCAATCTTGCTGCGATTGGCGAGCATCAGGAGTTGGAGGAGCGGTTTCGATTCCTCTCGACTCAGGAGCAGGATCTGGCTGCCTCTATTGGCTCTCTTAAGGAAATTATTCAACGTATCAACCGAACGACGAAAGAGATGTTCGTTACCACCTTCGCTGAGTTGCAACAGAGATTTGCCGAAGTCTTCGCCAAGTTTTTCCCCGGTGGTCGTGCGGAACTCCTATTGGTGGAAGTTCCGCCGGATGAGACCGAGGAGAATCGCAGCCCACAGGAACCGGGCGTGGAAATCGTTGCCCAACCACCCGGCAAACGTCTAAAGAGCATCACGATGCTGTCGGGTGGCGAGAAGACCTTGACGGCCATGGCTCTGCTCTTCGCGAGCTTTCTCATCAGACCCACGCCGTTCTGTGTTCTCGACGAGATCGATGCACCGCTCGACGAGGAGAACATCGGACGCTTTACTGACGTGTTGCGCGAGCTGGCACAGGATGCGCAATTCATGGTCATCACCCACAACAAACGGACCATGGCCCTCGCAGATTCGCTGTTTGGGGTAACCATGGAAGAGCCGGGAATCTCGAAGCTCGTCTCTGTCCGGTTGACTGACTTGCAGCCGGTATAGCCTCACATTGAGAAAAAACTTCGCAGTTTAGAGGACTTCCACTTCTTCAATTCTTGACTTGAGGGAAGGCGTCTGTTATAAGCCCAACGACAGGCAGCTTCCCGAATGTGCAGGCTTGTTCCGTCTCGTCTTCTCAACGGAACGGGTTGTTCTCGTGCCCCCGTCTGCCTCGTGAGTTTCCCAGATTAGAAGCACGATGAAACTGTTTCGAACCATCCTCACCCGTCTGTCGGATAGTTTCTTCTCGTCTGTCCCTGAGAAGTTTCGCCTTGTGACAGAACTCTCGAATACCCCGGCCTTGCGTCTGGTTTCAGAAAAGTCGACGACCCCCGCACCCGTCGATACTCCGGGTAAACGCTCCGGTGGCCATTCGGGCAGTCAGGTCGAAGTCATCGACGACGCGGTGCGTCATAGTCAGGCGTGGTTCTTATCACGGCAGGATGCATCCGAAGGCTATTGGGTCGCTGAACTGGAGGCGGATACGACGCTGACCTCCGAATACCTCATGCTTCGAAAATTTCTCGGTCTGGTCGATCCCGAACGAGAGCGGAAGGCGGTGCGTTACCTCCGGTCGACTCAATTGCGGGATGGCGGATGGCCGATCCACTACGGAGGGCCCTCAGAGATCAGTGCCTCGGTGAAAGCCTACTTCGCGTTGAAACTGAGCGGGGTGTCAGCAGAAGAGCCCTTCATGGTGCGAGCGAAGGACTGCATTCTCTCGAAAGGCGGGGTCGTCCAAGCGAACGTGTTCACGAAAATCGCACTGGCCTTGTTTGACCAGTACGACTGGCAAGGTATTCCGAGCATGCCCCCGGAAATCATGCTTCTGCCGAAGCGGTTTTACTTCAGCATCTATGCGATATCGTACTGGTCGCGTGCGGTTTTGATTCCATTGCTTGTTGTGTTTGCGAGCCGGCCTGTCTGCCGCATCCCTCACGAACAGGGTATTGACGAGCTCTATGTCATGCAGCGGGCGAAGGTTCGGTATCGCCTGTTTCCGCCGTTCAACAAAGATCAGGGATGGTTTACCCCACATAATCTGTTCGTGGTGCTGGACGCCGTGCTGAAAGTGTACGATCGGATGCCGGTCAGTTGGCTACGTGAGAAGGCCCTGCACCGTGCTGCAACATGGATGCTGGAGCACATCAAGGGAAGAAGCGGTGGGCTGGGAGCGATCTATCCTGCTATGGCGAATTCAATCGTCGCCTTAAAGTGCTTGGGCTATCAGGTCGACGATCCGTTAATACAGAAGGCGCTTCGTGAAATTGAAGATTTAGAAGTGTACGACAGTGTCGGGGTCGGCGATCAACGAGTTGAGGCGATGCATCTCCAGCCCTGCCACTCTCCAATTTGGGACACTTCGCTATTGATGAATGCCTTAGTCGAGGTAGGGATGCCGCAGGATCATCCGTCGCTCCAGAAGGCCTGTGCCTATCTGATCTCCCGGCAAACGACGACGGTAGGAGATTGGAAATTCTCATCTCCCAAGGCGGAGCCAGGCGGCTGGTATTTCCAGTTTGAAAACGAAATGTATCCCGATGTGGACGACTCGGCGGTGGTGTTGATGGCTTTATCGAAGGTCCGAATGGCCCAGACAGATGAACTGCAGGACTCCATCCGGCGAGGCGCCAAGTGGGTGCTCGCGATGCAAGGATCCGACGGTGGGTGGGGCGCCTATGACAAGGATAACAATCGCATTGTCTTCAACTACATCCCGTTTGCCGATCACCATGCCTTGTTGGATCCCAGTACTGCCGACTTGACCGGACGGTGCCTCGAGATGCTGGCAGCGCTAGGCTATGACCGGACTCATCCGGCCGTCGCACCAGCATTAGCATTTCTCAAACGAAACCAAGAGAAGGACGGGAGCTGGTACGGACGTTGGGGAGTCAATCATATTTATGGCACCTGGTCCGTCCTGGCCGGTCTACGAGCGATAGGCGAGGACCTGTCACAGCCGTACATTCGTCATGCGGTCACATGGGTTGAATCGATGCAGAATCCGGATGGCGGTTGGGGCGAATCCTGTCTGTCTTATGGAGAGTCTGAGTGGCGGGGCAAGGGAGACAGTTGTCCGTCACAAACAGCCTGGGCGCTCATGGCTTTGATGTCTGCTGGTGTCACAGATGCCTTCAGTGTCGCCCGCGGCATCCAATACCTCCTTCGCCATCAGTTGAAGGATGGGTCGTGGGAAGAAGTGCGCCATACCGGCACCGGATTCCCCTGTGTGTTCTATTTGCGTTATCACTGGTACTGCCAATACTTTCCGCTCTGGGCGCTCGCCATGTACAGAAATTTGCGGACGCGCGGAAGAATGCGCGCCGACGATATACGAAGGCATGTAGTGACCTCCGGGTGCTATCGGTTGGATCGTTGACGATCGCATCAGCGCACTCTTCTGGGTCTGTCCGTGTCCATTCCACCTCTGCCGTGACGCGCATTGCCGTATTCGTTGCCACTCGATGGGAACTCCGCGCGCTTTGTTCTGCTATTCCTCTCAAAGGGAAAGCTATTCTTGGAGGCGTCCGCTGTCTGACGACGGAACGGAATGGTAGGCTGTATTGGGTGATTCAGACCGGGGTCGGTCCTGATCGTGCGAGGAAAGTTGCCCATGCCGTACTCAGCGAGGGCCCCTGGGCGTTAGTGTTATCTACGGGGTTTGCCTGTGCGCTGGTGCCCGCCGGTGTCGGTGATCTCATCATGGGGACCGAAGTCTATTCTGTCTTTCACGACGGGCAATGGCTCAAGGGGGAGGGTGTTGGTTCGTGCTCGGGGGACGAGCAGCTCCGTCTTCTTTCCATCGGGCGAGAAGCCGGGTCAACTATGAGGTCCGGTCGGATCGTTTCGACTCCACGAATTATCTGGCGGGCCGACGAGAAACGAGCCATACGCGACCTTACAGGCGCGGTCGGCCTCGATATGGAAAGTGCCGCATTAGCAGCCGTCGCACATGAAAAGGGCATTCCAATGGCTATCGCGCGTACGGTGTCTGATCTCGTAAATGAGGATCTACCTCTTGACTTGAACCTCTTTCTCAGGCCCACTGGGTGGCTCATGGGGCTGTGGGCGCTGATCGGCCATCCATCGAGGTTTACAGGTTTGAATCGATTGCGAAAACAGAGTCGAGTAGCTGCGGACCGGTTAGCTGATTTTTTCAAGAGATATGCCGCGATGTCGAACGGGCTACGACCGGCGACAGGAGAATTTCGATGACGAGTCTCAGTGAACATATTGGGACGGCTGCGTTGGCGCTCATCGGAGAAATGGGGAGGATGCTCATCTTTGTCGTTTCCGCGTTTGCATGGCTCATCCGTCCGCCGCTGAGGGTCATCCAAATCATCAAGCAATTGCATTTTATCGGGTACAAATCGACCTTCGTCGTGGTCCTGACGGCCACCTTTACTGGCATGGTCCTGGCGCTGCAAGGGTACTACTCGTTACGGAAGTTCGGTGCTGAAGGATGGCTCGGTTCAGCAGTTGCGCTCAGTATGATTCGAGAATTGGGGCCGGTCCTGGCAGCACTCATGGTCACGGCACGGGCCGGTTCCGCCATGACCGCTGAAATCGGGATCATGCGAATCACCGAGCAGATCGACGCTCTTGATACGATGGCGATCAGTCCTCTGCAATACCTCATTGCCCCCAAACTGGTGGCCGGTCTGATCGGGGTCCCATTGCTCGTCGCGATTTTTGATGTGGTTGGGATCTACGGCGGCTATCTCGTCGGAGTGGATCTCTTGGGGGTGAACCCAGGATCGTACTGGAATTCAATTTTGTCAGCAGTCGAATGGAAGGACGTCTATGGCGGCATCCTGAAATCGATCAGCTTCGGACTCATTATCAGCTGGATCTGCTGCTATAAGGGCTTTCATACGAAACAGAGCGCCGAAGGATTAGGAACCGCCACGACCGAGGCCGTGGTGCTGTCGTCGGTGGTTATTCTCGTGTGGGACTACTTCCTCACGTCGGTGTTGATGTAAGCCATGATCAAACTGATTGGTGTCGAGAAGACGTTGGGAGGACAGCCGGTGTTACAGGGAGTGGACCTCTCCATTCCGCAGGGCAAACTCACGACGGTGATTGGGCGCAGCGGAGGAGGCAAGAGTGTGCTTTTGAAGCACATGATTGGTCTGCTGCAGCCTGACCGCGGGGAAGTCTGGGTGGATAACGTGGAGATATCGCGACTGAAGGGGAGGAAACTCAATGATGTCCGGAAACGATTCGCGATGTTGTTTCAGGGGGCAGCACTCTTCGACTCTTTGACGGTCTTTGACAATGTCGCATTTCCACTGCGGGAAAAGCTGCGGATGAAAAGCCTTGAGGTCACGAAGCGCGTCGATGAAAAGCTCGAGCAGGTTGGGCTGGACGGGATGGGACACAAATTCCCTGCCGAGCTGAGCGGCGGAATGCGGAAGCGGGCCGGACTCGCTCGTGCGTTAGTCATGGAGCCGGAGATCATCTTGTTTGACGAGCCGACGACGGGCCTTGATCCGTTGATGGTCAAGTCCATTCACGACCTGATCGTCACGACCCAGCGTCGCTTCGGATTTACCGCCGTGATGGTCAGCCATGAGATTCCTGAGATATTCGGTATTTCAGATTGGGTGGCGATGCTACTAAAAGGAAAGATTGCCGCGATGGCACCGGCGAGCGAGTTTCAACAGACGACCGATCCGGAGATCAGAGAGTTCATTTCGGTCGGGGGAACTGTTGCGATGCTGCCCGCACAGGGGCGGTAGGTCAAACGAAGGAGCGTTTATCATGGAAAAAGCCAAGTTGGAACTGGTCGTTGGAATTTTCGTCTTGGTCGGAATCGCGTGCCTAGCCTATCTCTCCATCAAACTGGGCAAGTTGGAGCTCATCGGGGGGGACGTGTACGAGGTCGAAGCCCAGTTCAATACAGCGTCCGGCTTAAAGGCGGGAGCCTCCATCGAGATCGCTGGTGTGGAAGTCGGGCGAGTCAAAGACATCACCTTGAAAGACGACCGGGCCGCGGTGTTGCTGGCCGTGAACAAGAGCGTGAAGCTCTATTCCGACACAATCGCCTCCATCAAGACGCGCGGTATCATTGGCGAGAAATTCATGGCACTCTCTCCAGGAGGAGGCGGTGATCCGTTGAAACCCGGGGATACGATTCGGGATACTGAGTCCGGTCTCGATCTCGAAGAGTTGGTGAGCCAATATGTTCATGGTAAAGTAAACTGAATTCTATCGCGGTTAGCAAGACCGAGCGGAAGAGGCTTTGTATGACATACATGCGGACGGAGAATCGCTGGTTACAGCGGTGCATGGCTTGCGTTCGTTGTCTCGGAGTAGTGGCAGCAGTGTTCTACGTCGCGTTTCCGGCCCAAATGGCTTATGCCGGTCCCGCCACGGATGCGCTCAAGGGAACCATTGATCAGGTGCTCCAAATTCTCCATGACAAGGATTTGAAGCAGCCGGCCAAGGCTGGAGAGCGGAGGCAGTTGCTGGAAAAAGTCGTCGGCGAACGGTTCGACTATCCAGAAATGTCGAGACGGGCGCTGGGTGCTCCGTGGAATACGTTATCCGATAAGGACAGGCAGGAATTCGTCGGCCTCTTCAAGTCCCTCTTGGTCAAGTCCTATGCCGACAAGATCGAAAGCTATACCGGTGAGGGCGTGAAGTACCTTAGCGAACGTACGGAGAAGGACTACGCTGAGGTCCATACGAAAGTTTTGACCGGGAAAACAGACATCCCCCTCGACTATCGGTTGCTCAACAAGTCCGACGACTGGCGCGTGTATGACGTAGTGGTGGATGGTGTGAGTCTTGTGAATAATTATCGTGGCCAATTCACGAAGATTCTTCGCTCGTCAGGCTACCCAGAGTTAGTGGAGCAACTTCGCAAGAAATCGGACCACATCGATTCCCCATAGCTCCAGCCGGAACGTCCATGTACAACCTTCGCGGCTTTGTCGCCGTTGTACTGGTGCTTGTGGCGGCGAATGCCGTTGCGTTTCCGGACGATGGAGGAGCTGAGGTTCAGTACTTCCCGATCCCCTCCGTATCCACCAGCAAGAACGACGGCAACGATGCAGGGTTGCTCGTGCCAATCCTCGTCACTGATCCGGACGGGGAGCTGCGGTATATCATCGCGCCGATGTTCATCAACAACTCGATCGTCGGCAATAAAGGTATCATCAATGTGTTTCGATACGAACCAGGCGGGCGGCAAATGAAATTCATCGGATCTTTCGCCGAGAAGATCGAACGAAGGGTGCTCTTCGACTATACGGATCCCGCGTTCAGCGGTGGACGTTATTTTCTGAACTTCGGAGGGACCTTCTTTAAGAATGCCACCGCGCGGTTCTTTGGATTGGGAGACGCGACCAACGAAGACGAGCAAACCAACTATACGGCTCGGGAAATAAGGGTCAACTGGCAGTTCGGTATTTATGCCAATGAGGTGACCCTGATCTCGGTCAGCCAGCGGTTCCGGCAAGTGAGTCTTCAGAGAGGTGCGACGGATCTTCCCTTCACGGGAACTGTATTTCCGAATGTCCCTGGAGTTGAGGGTCAAACCAACATCGTGGGCCATCGGGCCAGTTTCAAATACGATACGCGCAACAGTCTTGTCACTCCCACCGATGGGATGGCCGTCAACGCCTATGCGGAATTGAACCAGAACACCAGTAACAGTACCCATCCTGTCTACTCTCGCTATGACTTGGAGCTGAAGAAACTTTTGCCAAGTGAATCCAAACGCGCCATCCTCGTGGTACGCGCCGATCTTCAAGCGACGATAGGCGATCAGGTACCGTTCTTCGAGCAGAGCTCGTTGGGGGGACAAAACAATCTTCGCGGGTACGGTGTCGACAGGTTCATCGACAAGAATCTTGTGGCCTTCAGTGTGGAGGAGCGCCTCCATGTAGCTCGGACACGAATCGCTGGCGTGATGGCGGATTTTGAGATCGCGCCGTTCGTGGACACGGGTCAAGTATTCAACAGCTGGAAAGACATCAGTTTCAAAGAGTACCGAGTGACGCCCGGTCTAGGGTTCCGTGGGATCATTCGACCGAACGTGGTGGGCCGAGTCGACTATGGGTTCAGCAAAGAGGGGGGAGCGGTATTTGCCGGACTGGATTTCCCGTATTGACGTGAAACGAAGGGGTAAGTTCTGCCATCCCTTTTGGTCATCCTGTCTCATTGCAGGGCTGTCAACCGTCGGGTGTCTTCCATCGGGAGTCGTATGGGCTGAGGGATTCGGTCCTTTCCCGGTTCGGAATTTTCAACCCTTTCAACAGCTGGTCTTGAGCCTTCCGGGTGACCGCGCCGCCGTCGTCCGACCGGGTACGCTGGACGTGCGACTGGAATTGGCGGAGACATCGAGTATCTTCAATGAAGGCCCCCCTCAGGACGCTGTCATAGTGAAGTTTGAGACCACGCGGTCCGGGCTCTTCCTTCGATACGGGGCCACCGACAAATTGGAGCTGGGACTCGAGGTGCCCGTGTTCTACCGGTGGGACGGGTTCATGGGAGGGCTGATCAATCAAACCGAGCGTTTAACGAGCGGCTTGAGCCCAGCGCGGGCTGCGCTTAGCAATACCAATTTCGCGTTCCAAGTGTTGCATAACGGACACACGGTTATGGCTGGAGGTCCTGGCGCGAGCGGGCTAGGGGATACCATGCTCATCACCAAGTATCAGTTCCTGACAGAAACTGCCTCAATGCCAGCGGTCTCGCTCAGGGGCGCCGTGAAATTACCGACGGGAAATCAAGCCGAATTCTTCGGAAGCGGGAGCCCGGATTTTGGATTGGGCCTGCAGGTAGAGAAGCTCGTGGCGGGACGATTTGTACTATACGCCAACCTCGATGGGGTTTTGCCAACCGGCAGTATAGCGGGATTCTCCCTGCAGCCGACTATCTCTGCGATGGCGGTCGCAGAGTATCTGTGGTCGGAGAACCTGTCGATCACTGCTCACTTCGACTTCTATTCCACACCGTTTCACGGGACCGGCTCAGATGTGTTTGACAAGGGGGTGACGGAGACGGTTTTAGGGTTCAGCTATCGCATTGCTCCGCACTGGCTCTGGCAGGTGTATGCAGTCGAAAACCTAGATTTTATCACTGGGAGTGCAGCCGATTTTACACTCTCTACTGTGTTCACGTATCGATTTGAATTGGACCCGCATCGCTGATGAACTTAAGAAAACGAGCTAACCGCTTGACAGTGTGAGGGTTCTATGTGAAACTGACACCTGCTAGCTTACAAGCCACCTAGCTGCTGCGCCTGAACCTGTCTGAACCTCGGCCGTTGTCACCAGGCCTCTACTTTCACGCAAAGGAGTGCGGTATATGTCGATTCTGAAGAGCATTCACAGTCCGGCCGATCTAAAGCGGCTGTCACCTGCCCAATTTCCCGCACTTTGCCAGGAGATTCGGGACCAAATCGTCAGTGTCGTCTCCAATGTCGGAGGCCACCTGGCGTCAAACCTTGGGGTCGTTGAACTGACCGTCGCCTTGCACTACCTCCTAAACACCCCGAAGGACAGGATCATCTGGGATACGAGCAACCAGGCCTATGCCCACAAACTGCTCACCGGCCGGCGCGAACGATTTCATACCCTTCGGCAGTACGGCGGCTTGAGCGGATTCTGCAAGCGGGAAGAGAGTGAATTTGACACGTTCAATGCCGGTCATGCTGGCACTGGGGTGTCGGCGGCCTTCGGGATGGTTGAGGCCCGAGATCAATTGGGACAAAAGCACAAAGTAGTCTGCGTCGTTGGCGATGGAGCGATGACGGCGGGCATGACGCTGGAGGGTCTGCATCACGCTGGTGGGTTGGGAAAAGATTTTCTCGTGATCTTGAATGACAATCAAATGTCCATTTCGAAGAACGTCGGTGCTATATCCTCATACCTCAATCGCACCTTCACCGGGGAGTTCTTCACGAAGATGCGAGAGGAAACAGGGCAATTACTCAGGAAGATTCCCCACATTGGCTCTGATATGAAGAAACTCGCCAGACGGGCCGAGGAATTGGCTAAAGGAGCCATTCTTCCCGGTCTCCTTTTCGAAGAGCTGGGATTTCAGTATGCCGGGCCCATCGACGGCCACAATTTCGATCACTTGCTTCCGACCTTGGACAATGTGTTGAAGCTAAAGGGGCCGGTCCTGCTCCACCTCATTACCAAGAAAGGGCTGGGCTACGAGCCGGCGGTGAAAAATCCTGTCTGGTTTCATGCCTGTCCTCCCTTCGTGCGCGAAACAGGTGCGCCGGCCAAGAAAGCGGCGCGGCCATCGTATACGCAGATTGCCATCGAGTCATTGGTCAAGTTGGCTCGCGAAGACAAGCGAATTGTCGCGATTACAGCAGCGATGTGCGAAGGGACCGGCCTGAACGTCTTCGAAAAGGAATTCCCCGATCGATTGTATGACGTTGGGATTGCCGAACAACATGCGGTGACGTTTGCCGCAGGTCTTGCGACTCAGGGCTTGCGACCGGTAGTCGCGATATATGCCACCTTCTTGCAACGCGCGTACGATCAGGTGGTTCATGATGTCGCCACGCAGAATCTGCCGGTCACGTTGTGCATCGATCGAGGTGGATTAGTGGCGGAGGACGGAACGACGCACCATGGCGCATTCGACTATGCGTATCTGCGCCACGTGCCGAACATGGTGGTCATGGCGCCGAAAGACGAGAACGAATTACAGCACATGCTCAAGACCGCTCTCCAGCATGATGGGCCTGCGTCGGTCCGATATCCGCGCGGGGTTAGCCTCGGCGTCGAGATGGATCCGAAGATGGAAGTGCTTCCGATGGGGAAAGGCGAGGTGTTGTGTGAGGGAACTGATGTTGCGATCGTGGCGATCGGTGTGCCAGTCTGGCATGCGGTAAAAGCCGCTGAGCGGTTGAGGCAGGATGGAGTGTCGACGGCGGTTGTCAATGCGCGTTTTGTGAAACCGCTGGATCGGGAGTTGATCACCAATCTAGCTCAACAGGTCCGCTACGTTGTGACTGTTGAAGAGGGTTGCAAGATGGGCGGATTCGGGTCGGCCGTCCTCGAGGCTTTGTCTGACGCCGGCATTACGGATGTGATGACGAAGATTCTGGGATTGCCGGATTGGTTCATCGAGCAAGGACCGCAGGATCTGCTGCGCGAGCGCTACGGCTTGACAGCTGAGGGAATCTATCGGAGTGTAAAGGAACTCATAGGCAAGGCACCGGCGACAAGGGACCGCTTCAGCGGCGCGACGATAACAGATCACCTACCGCACGGAGACGAACAGGGAAGCTAGTTCGGATCGATCGATATGCACATTACCAGGCGAAAAACGCGGCAGATCAGGGTCGGCTCGGTGAAAATCGGTGGGGATGCTCCGGTGTCTGTCCAGTCGATGTGTTCCACGGACACACGGGATGTCGCAGCGACAGTCGACCAAATTCGCCAACTTGAAGCGGTAGGCTGTGAAGTCATCCGTGTCGCTGTGCCGGATGTCGAAGCGGCGAACGCCTTGACCAAGATCAAAGCCGCCATGACCGTGCCGTTGATCGCGGACATTCATTTCGATCACCGATTAGCCCTGAAAGCGGCCGAGGTCGTTGACTGTGTTCGGATCAATCCCGGTAATATCGGGGCATGGTGGAAAGTCGAAGAAGTGATCAAGGCCGTCAACGATCACGGCATCCCTATCCGGGTCGGAGTCAATGGAGGCTCGCTCGAACGGACGCTGTTAGATAAGTATGGATGGCCGTCGCCTGAGGCATTGGCTGAATCGGCCTTGAACGCCGTGCATGCACTTGAGGATGTCGGGTTTACCAACATGAAAGTGTCGCTGAAGGCTTCCGACGTTCATCACGCCATCGACGCCTATTGGCTCTTTGCTCATCAATCCAATTATCCCTTGCACATCGGCATTACGGAGGCTGGCACTGCGATGACTGGGGCCGTCAAGTCAGCAATGGGACTCGGCTATTTGCTCTCGCAGGGGATTGGAGATACGTTGCGGGTGTCACTGGCGGCCGACCCGGTCGAAGAGGTGAAAGTCGGCTTTGAAATTCTGAAGTCGCTGGAACTCAGACATCGCGGAATCAACGTCATCGCCTGCCCTACGTGTGGCCGTGTCGAGATCGACGTGGTTCGGATGGCCAACGAGTTGGAGAAGAAGCTCGGACACATCAAGGCACCGCTCAATGTGTCGGTACTGGGTTGCGTCGTGAACGGCATCGGCGAAGGCAAAGAAGCCGACATCGGCATTGCCGGCGGCGAAGGAAAAGGAATTCTCTTCAAGAAGGGCAAGCTCGTCCGCAAAGTGCCGATGGAAGAGTTAATGGATACGCTGATTCACGAAGTCGAACTGCTTGCCAAAGAAAAAGAAGCGGAAGCCAACGGTGAGTCGGCTGCCCCATCAAACGATGGATTGGAAGCGCTAGGCCCGCAGCCGGCTCACACCTCAACGCTCGGAAAAGAGATTCCTCTCCTGTCCAATCGACGCTAAATTACCCCCATCTTTCGCCTAGCCTCCCGACTTATTGCGGGACTATAATGCCGTTTCTCACGGGGCGCCGTACCCAAGTGGCTAAGGGAGCAGTCTGCAAAACTGCGATGCAGCGGTTCGAACCCGCTCGGCGCCTCCAAACGAGATGGTATGGGGCGCGAGCGGTGTACGAGCGGTGTAATTGATCAGCGCCGGAATGATGCCGTAGTGTTCTCGAATCCAGAAGTCTGCTGGAGGAAACCACTTCCCCGAGGCTGATCCAAGCCATCACAAATTGACGAGTAACCCTTGGGATGTTACAATCCAGCTGAATTTAAGGGGTCTTCTAGCCCAGCCGCCGCTCGGCGCCATTCAAATCCAGCATAAACAAAAGGAGAGTGGAGTGGCCGTTCCGATTTCTCAGATGATTACGGTTTCGAAGTATGTGCTCACCCAGAAACTCAGGGGGGTGAAGCGGTATCCATTAGTGCTGATGCTTGAACCGTTGTTCCGCTGCAATTTGGCCTGTGCGGGTTGTGGGAAAATCCAATACCCTGATCACGTCCTCGACAAACGTCTCACACCCGAACAATGTTGGGCGGCAGCGGAAGAGTGCGGGGCGCCAATCGTAAGTATCCCGGGTGGGGAGCCCTTAATCCATCCGGAGATGGCGAAGATCGTCCGAGGGTTGGTGGCTCAAAAGCGATATGTCTATCTCTGTACGAATGCCATCCTCTTGGAGCGCAAGCTCGAGGAATACAAGCCTTCCAAGTTCCTGACATTCAGCATTCACATGGACGGACTGCGCGATGAGCACGATCTTGCAGTCTGCCGCGATGGGGTCTACGACATGGCGGTAAAAGCGATCAAGGCCGCGCTCAAACGAGGACATCGGGTCACGACCAATACCACGCTCTTTGACGATGCCAACCCGGAACGTGTCCGGAAATTCTTCGACGAAATGATGGAACTCGGCGTAGAAGGGATGATGATCTCGCCGGGGTATAGTTACCAGAAAGCGCCAGATCAGCAGCATTTCTTGAAGCGCGCGAGAACGAAGGAGTTGTTCTCGCGGATTCTGAGCAGCCCGAAGCGAGGCTGGCGGTTCAACCAGTCTCCGCTGTTTTTGGACTTCTTGATGGGCCAGCGCGAATACCAATGCACGCCGTGGGGGAATCCGACATATAACATCTTCGGCTGGCAGAAGCCCTGTTATCTGCTCCAAGAGGGCTACACGAAAACATTTCGTGAGCTCATGGAGCTGACGGAGTGGAACCACTACGGCACAGGCCGGAATGAAAAATGCGCCGATTGCATGGTGCATTGCGGGTATGAAGCATCCGCCGTGGAAGATTCGTTTGGAACCATCTCCGGGTTCAGTCGGACGGTCAAATTGACGTTGCTTCCCACATCTCGATAGCGCCTTACGTGAACCGTCGATTGTCCCTCGTCACCTGCGAGACAGTTTCGCGCTTGGCAAGATAAGCTTCCGAATGACCGCTTCTCATGACCGATACGAAAAACCACAGTAGTGGAAGCCAAGGTGGGTCGCTAGAGGGCAGGGTGTTCAGGCCGGTATCGTTTGAAGAGGTCGCCCAGGCCGTTGAGCTCGCGTTCGACTATCGTGGTGACGTGACACTCTCGCTGAAATCGGGCGAATCACTGAGTGGGTACATCTTCAATCGCCTCGTCACCGGATCAGACTCCTCGCTCGAACTGTTTCCTACCGGTAGCCCCAATGCCATTTTCGTTCGGTACGACGAGATTGCCACGATAACCTTTACCGGTGAGGACACGGCCTCGGGCAAATCATGGGAAACATGGATGGCAAAAAAAGAATCAGAGCGACGGGCCGAAGCAGAGCGCGTAACTAACGAAGCAAAAGCCAGAGGGCACCTCTAAGTTTTTCACAACCGTCCCGATCTACTCCGTTCACATCCCGCACAGAACGCAAGCCATTTCGGCGAGAGCATGGCCCGATGGTCTCGGCAAATGTGGTGTGATCTCGACAACACTTCCATTGCCAAGTTGTTGGAAAGGGGGCCATTTTTTCAGGATGTTCCCACCTGCGCTCGTTGACAAACAGGAGGCTCCGTGCTAAAAGGGTCGGCCCTAAAATTGGGTGAGTCTGCTCAGGTAGGCTGTTCTGTTGCGTGAGATAGATGTCGGAAACTCACGACAGAAAAACGGCAACGTCGCACACGTGAGGTATAGCCAGAGAGCGGGGATCCAGTTGCGGCTGAGTGTTCTTGTAGCCGCGATGGGAGCAATTGGGCTAGGCGGGTTTCCTTCTGTCGTATCGGCGACCCACGAGGCTGATCATCGGTTCACAGTCGAAGGGTTTGTCTGTGAGGCCGATGGAAAAGGCGGCGCGAACGTCGACGTCTTGGTCAAAGATACCCGGCTCTCATACGGTCAGATCGTAAAGACCGATGGGAATGGGCACTTTAAAGCGACGTTTCATCTTCATAACGAGAACCTCGGCGATCCACTGTTTGTAGAGGCCAAAGGAGAGCAACAGAATCATAAGGTCCAATTTGATCCCAAAGACCTGGAGACGGAAAGAATAATTCAGGTCAATTTTGGAACTGGCTGTATCCACGATGTCAATAGGCCTCCGGCGTGGGTATTTCTAGGGTTAGCGGCCGGAGCCGTGGCGGTTGGCGGGTTCGTGGGCCTGAAGATGGTTCGATCATGGCGAAGGCAGGAACAGAAGCGGGGGAAATTGCAGGGTAAGCGCAAGAAGTAACCGAGGCGGTCCGTGGGGCTGATGTGCACCTCGCCGGATCGGTCAGTTGAAGTGGCGGAGAGTTTGCGCGTGGCTTCAAAGGATTCGTTCAGGACTGGCGCTTTTGCGGGAGCAGATGTGCTCCGGTCAAAGCGTCTTTTTTTCGTCTTTGATTCTTAATAACAAGGAGCGAGGGATCGATATGAAGCTAATGATGTTCGCACAGTTGGCAGTGATTCTGGGGTTGGGATGGGCTGTGATGGGATGCGAAGGAGGGGAAGGGCCGATTGTTCCGCCCCCGCCGGCTCCCGCTGAATATGCCGACAAGCATATGCCGGCCGGGTGGTGGGCGGACGAGAAACTTATCGAAGAAGGGCGCAAGATCTTCATCGGTGAAACGAACCCCGATGTGAACTGTGCCAGCTGTCACGGAAAGGACGGCAAGCCGGTCAAGGCGGGCGCACGGGACTTCCGTAACGCTGAGCGCATGAAACTCTATTCGGATTCCGTCTGGTTCTGGCGCATTTCGGAAGGCGTGCCCAACACGAAGATGAAGGCGTGGAAGAGCAAGCTATCAGAGGACGATCGCTGGAAGGTGATGGCCTTCGAAAGAACCTTCGGATTGAAGGGGAAAGCGTGGGATGTCGAGAAGAAAGACTGGGTTGCGCTAGATGGTGCTGCGCCGGTTGCCGCGCCAGCGACGACTCCAGCTCCCACGGCGGCCCCGGCGACAGCTGGCAAGTAAGCTGATTTTATTCTAGTTGGGGGGCGGCGAAACATCATGAAAACATGGCAGCGTGGTTTGCTCGCTCTCGGTGCGCTGGTGGTGCTGTTCGGAGGAGCGGCATATGCCCAGGCTCCAGGGGCGCCTCCGGTGGAGTTTCCCTACACGGGTAATCGCACCGCAGTCTGGATCGTCGCCCAACTCCACATCCTGTTTGCCGCGTTCATCCTCGGTGCTCCCATCTTCGTCGTCATCTCGGAATGGTTAGGCTTCCGCAAGCAGGATCCTCGCTACGATCGTCTGGCGAAGGAGGTGATGAAGGTCACGGTCATTCTCTACAGCATGACCGCCCTCACCGGTGGCCTCTTCATCTTCGTGTTGTTGGCGACCTACCCGCAGTTCACCACTTGGCTAATCAATCACTTCTTCCTGATCTTTGCGGTGGTCTATCCCCTCTTATTCATCGGGGAAACGATTTTGCTGTATTGGTACTTCTACTCCTGGGATGCCTGGAAAGGGGAAAAGAAAGCCCGGCACATCGCACTGGGTGTCCTGCTGAACCTGGTCGGGACCATTACCTTATTTGTGATCGACGGCCCGACGTCGTTCATGAACACACCGGTGAAGGCGGAAGGGATTTCGCCAGCGGAGTTCCTTGCTACCGCGACGCTGTGGGACAAGATCTACAACTATAGCTGGATGCCAATGAACCTGCACCGGCTCGTCGGTAATGTCACGTTCGGTGGGTTCATCACGGGGCTGGTTGCGGCCTACATGTACATGGCCGCCAAGAAAGAGGACGAGCGGTCTTACTATGACTGGATGGGGTTTGTCGGAAATCTGATCGGCGTCGGTGCGCTGTTGTTTCTCCCCTTTATGGGCTATCTGCTCGCGTATGAGCTCTGTGACTACGATGCCTCGATTTGTCCTTACATGATGGCGGACCAGCTCTCCATGTTCTTTGAGATGCAAGGCGCCATGGTGGGGCTGATTTTCCTGGCCAGCAATTACTACATCTGGCTCAGCATGAAGCGCATCGAGGGGGTGGAGCGGGTGAGGATGACGATCTTCGCCCCGATTGTGATGGTGGCGCTGCCTTTTGTGATGACCTACGTATGGACTATCTTCCCAGTGCCTGATCCGCTTTCGCTGGCGGTTCTTATTCCGCTCGCATTGTTGCCGATGGTACTCGGCCGATTCATTCCGCTGACGGTATCCTCTCGCACGGTCATCAAGGTGGGTTTCCTGATGGTCGTGGTTGGGGACGCCATCTGGTTAACCCCACACGGCTTTGTCCCAACGGGCGCCAAATTGGTGGCCGACCTGGAACTCCCGTCAGATTGGAACTTCTTGGCGCTGATGCCAGCGAAGAATTCGGCGGCGTTTACGCTCGTATTCGTCACGGTGGTGAATTACATCATTTACAACAGGGCCATTAGTCAGGGCACGATTGTCTGGGGAAAGATCGATTTCGCATCGCAGTTCGTCCTGGTCTTTCTGGCCTTCAGCGCCATCTGGACGATGGGTCTGATGGGAGCGGTGCGGTCGCTCCTGCGGAAGTATTTCCACACCTACAATTTGCTTCCGGACTTCACGCCAGAGTCGTTCACGCCGACCTTGTCCTACTCGGCCTGGTGGATTACAGCCATCACCGTTGCCTTTTATCTGGTCGTCAGTTTCGCCATCTTCGTCACGCTCAGGCCTGCTGAAGCGAAAGGACATGCGCCCGAGGGGGCTCCAGCTCCCGCCGGGGCCAAGTGAGCCCGTTCGGCACGTCTACGAAGGAAAAGGGATCTCTATGGGTAATGTGATTAAGAAGCTGGTGATCGGGTTGGTCGTGGGAGGAGCCCTGCTCGGGATTACGAAGGCGCTCGAGTTCCCGATGGTGTTCCAGATGCTGTTCTTCTCCTACGCGATCCTCGGCGCCGCTGTCTTCATCTTACTGGATGCGCCGTCGCTCAAGCCCCTGAACGGGGTGAAAGCGTTGGGTGCCCTCGTGGTCTTCTATATCGTCCTTTGCGTTGCCTACATCGCCGGAGCGTCGCTCTGGCCACAGTATGATCCAGAGGATGAGAAGGGCAAGATCGACAAGATTCTTGCTCCGAAACGGAAAGCGACGGAACAGGGGAAAGCCGACGAATTGATCGCCAGAGCCAAAGCGCTGGACGAACAAGCGAAAGCGCTGGCCGAACGGATCAAAGCGTTGGGTGGCGATCAGGCCTCGGCTGCTCAGGGAGCTGGAGGGACCGGAGCACCGCCGTCAACCACGGCAGCGGCTGGTGGCGACCTCCTCAAGGTGGGCGAAGATCAGTGGCAATTACAAGAGTGCTACAACTGCCATAAGCTGAGGGGCGAGGGCGGAAAGAAGCGCGGTCCTGAACTCGACAACATCGGCAGCTTCATGACGGTCGAGGACATAAAGGAGAAGATCCTTGACCCTCGGAGCTGGATGGCAGAGGGGTTCGAAAAGGAATACGAGAAGAAGAAGATGCCGGACAAATATAAGGATCTCATGGAGGAACAGGACGTCGTGGCGCTCGCATCCTGGCTTGTCACGTTCAAGAACACCTCGGTGAACACGCCGAAGCCGATCAAGAAAAAGTAGTATGCAACCCAAGCTGAAATCGAAAGTTCGCGCAGCGGATCGCGAGATCGGAGAGGTAACACGGGTCATCATGGACCCGTTGTCCCGTGAAGTCAGCCACATCGTCGTGTCTCTGAACGGAAGCGGCGAACGGCAGGTTGCCATGGCGCATGTGCAGTCCGTTTCGGACCATCTTGTGGAACTTCGGTCTGCGGCGTCGGAGATCCTGGCGCTTCCCGCCTTCAAGCGCGACGACTTCGTCACGATACATGAAGTGGAGATCGCGCATCTTGAGGAAAATATTCATGTCGCGCCAGGCGAAGTCTTGGTTCCCCTTCCGGAATTGGAGAAGAGCGTCAAACGGCGCACTTTCTTCACGAATTTGACCCATGCGATCGGATTCTTGATCGGATTGCCCATTGCCTATCCTGTTCTCCGGTACTTGATGCAGCCGATGTATCAGCCATTCGACAACAGGTGGCTGAAGATCGGCAACGTGGGGAAGATCAAGCAAGAGGACGTCGGCGTCCAGTTTAAGTACAGTAAGAAGGTCAAGGAAGCCTATTTGCCCGAGGCCGACGTCGAAAAGAACGTCTGGATCCTGAGGGCGACGCCGACGGTGCTGGAGAAGATCTATCAGGGCAAGGATATGGAATTCCGTGATGCAGACGGCAAGACTGTGTGGGTCAACAAGAAAGAGGTGCCCTAC
>UEXT01000531.1_pt1 | contig 22279 bp, 18 predicted proteins | sample 4301081 | NCBI WGS metagenome assembly UEXT01 (sample SAMEA4773177, study PRJEB27434) | metagenome | biome: 2259; feature: agricultural soil; material: soil | place: USA | collected 2014-09 | depth 0.25 m
GTTGTTTCCACGTAAGTGGCCCCTTGATGGCCACAAATTCATGGGTCACGGCTCGTAATTCATCGTGCGGAATGCCTTTCTGTGCGAGCTCGGTTTTCAGGTCTTCCGGAACAGCAGATGCCGGTTCGTTATAGAGCAGGTTGCTGACGATCAACACGTTTGGAATAGTTGCCACTGCTTGGGTATAGTCACGAGCAGGTCGACGATTAAACTCTGGTGAATCCAGCACGTAGGACACAATGGCCTCAATTGAAAGCCCTCGTTCGCCCTCGATGTCATCGCTTTTGCAATAACGAACCATCTCCTGCTTGCCCATGCGGAGATGGATCCAAGGATGTGGAGCGAGGCAGGCCATGTGATGACCGCTTCTCGAGTTCCACAACGGTGATGCGACCGAATAGATGAATCCGCCCGGCTTGGTCACTCTGGTCATTTCTTTGAATGCCGCAACGATGTCGTGTACATGTTCCATCGTGGCAAAGCAGTACACCAGGTCATAGTAATTGTTCGGTAACTGCATTGCTTCGGCAGACATACGGAAGTACCGCACGTTGTCCGCCTGATAGTCACACCCCACGTTCGGAACCACGTCTACTCCGTGGACTTCCTTCGCGCCCCAATCGATAAAATATCGGCAATCCGCGCCCGTATTGGCCCCAACCACCAGGACCGCCGCACCCTTCAAGTTGATGAGATCGGCCGCACGGCGAGCATGGAGTTCATTGTAATTACAGGTCTCGGCCTGTTGCTCGGCCAACATGACTTGCTCATTCCTTCCGACGCCCTAGGCTGCTCCCCGAACTCCGCAACGCGTCATATCGGCGGATGTCTCTTTTGCGATGGAAAAGAATCGCGCGCCGAATTCTGCTAGGCGAGCGGGCAGACTTTCCCGTGCTTTCGTTTCCATCACGATATCCGGCCCGGGAGTAAGCTCTTGCCACAGTTCATAGAGTTTGTGAGCAAGATCGTCCGGATTGTTGCGATCGAAATAGGTGGCGCCAGGTGGATCCTGTTCCAGATGAACGCAAATATCCGACAGCACAACCCGTTTGCCGATAGACCTGGCTTCTTCAACCGTAGTGCTCCACCCTTCGAACAACGACGGGTTCAGGGTTGCAACACTCTGTCTCATCAGAGGAAAGACATCGTCAGCCGGTATCATGCCGAGCACGATAAGCTGACCTTCGACCCCGTTCTCACTGATGGCTCGATGAAATTCCTCCCAGTACTGAGGATGACGGTAATCCTTGGGGTTACCGGTACATACGACGTGCACCAGGCGTCCCATTTTTTTGAGCAGTCCCAAGGCCTTTACAACGACAAGATGGTTCTTATGTTTCCAGAACTGATTCGGCAAGTAGAAGAACTTTTCGGGTATCCTATACTTCCGCACTGTTTCACTGGGATTATGTCGGTAGACTTCGGGGGTGACCGACGCAACAAATTGCAGCACCCGCCCTTTTTGCGCATGGGCGGGACAGAACCTCCGGTAATCTTGGTAGGCCTGATGACTGCTTAGTACGATTCGCGCAGAGTACTCGGCCGCCAGACGTATCTGCGCACTCCGAGTTTCAATATCCGCCCCGCTAAACATGTCCGGGAGATGGAGATGCTGGAAATCGGGAACCCATGAAATATTTGGGATTGCGCCAGGCCGGCCGACGCAGGGGCGCAGATACGTGACCTCGATGCGGTGACGTCTGAGAAACGACTCGGACCAGATGTCATGCTCCACCCGTCTGGTGAATCGCGCGAACTGCCGGAGCCACCAACTCGGTGTCCAGCGGTCCAACGCTTGTATCCGCAGGACCTCGCATCCAGTCGCAATCCACGAAGCCAACTCGGAATCGGACTTACTCGCGGGCACAAGAAGGACCGGCTTTGCCGACGGCACCTGCTTCAGTGCCAGGAGCAGATTGCGGACGTAGCGTTCTCCGCCGGTCCACTGAGATCCATCCATGTAAAAAATTCCTATGCGCACTTTCTGTAGTCACCATCAGAATGCATGAGCCAATCCACGTATCCCGCCATCCCCTTCTCCAGATTCCACATGGGATGAAAACCGAGGTGGCGCATCTGGCAAGTATCCGCCTGATAGTGAAACGGATCTCCCGTTCGTTGGGTGCCATTGAATCGGATATCCGTCTCCGGGCTGAGCAACCCCCCAAGGGTTTTTGCGACGTACCGGATGGAATTCCGGTCACCAGTCCCGCCGTTCACGATCAATGGCTCCCCCTCCACCGCCTTTTCTGCGACCAACACCGCGAAGCATGCCGCATCTTCAATGTGGAGAAAATCTCTTGTCTCCTCACCCGTCCCGAACAGGACGACGTCTTTCGGCTTTGATGATAGTTTCTGGGCCAAGTCCCACAGCAATTGCTTGCGTAAGCCCGGTCCGTAAACTGAAAAGTACCGAATGATGGCGTAGCGGAGACCGAAAAGTTGGTGTGCGCCCCTTATAAGATGTTCGGCTAGACACTTGTGGAGGCCATAGGGCGACACAGGATTCAGCGAAGCTGTTTCTTTGATTGGGCCGTCGTCCGCTATTCCGTAAACGGCCGCGCTGGAGGGCAGCATCAGAAGAGCCTCTGGAGCCACCCGACGAATGGTATCCACAAGCACCGACGTGGTTCTCACGGTCCTGTCGAAGTCGCGTATTGGATGGGTCACGGATTGTGCAACGGAACTTCCGCCGGCGGCATGAAAAATGACGTCCGGTGAACCGGACACGGCAGTGAGCGTCCTGAGCGAGTCCTGCGTAATATCCGATTCAAGCCAGTATTCGAGACCCCATGAGCGGGCTTCGGCCTCGCGCCACGATCCATGACCGATGCCAAAAACAGACCATCCCACCCGTCCGAAGGCCTGCGCGACATGACGTCCGATAAATCCGTGCGCTCCTGTGATCCACAGTCGTTTCATCACCGCATTTTTCCCTGAGCTTCAACCAGATCCCCGGCAGACGGGTCGCCACCTTGACGACCAGCCGACCGAAGTGAGGAGACAACCCTACTCTAACTGTGTTTGGTGATCTTGCCCACAGATAAGGCTAAATCCGGCAGGGCCTGGCGGCCGGCGATTCAGGGCATGATCCCCAGCAGGTTGGTTCAGTCTGATGTTTAACCGAACGTTCATCAAACAGTGTGTCAACAGGGGCCAGGAGGCTCAGCGATCACAAGTCTCTTATTACGCGAGCGGGATTCCCCGCTGCCACCACACTTTTCGGGATATCGTTCACCACAACGCTGCCGGCTCCGATGATCGTATCGTCACCGATTGTGACTCCCTTTAGTATGAGACTATTCATTCCGATCCAACAGCGTTGCCCGATGTGGATTGCCGCCTTTCCGATTGATACTGGCGTCTGAGGCACCTCACCCACAATCATTCGCAAGTGCTTGACTCGTTCAGCCGCATCGATCGGATGTGTATTGTTATCGAAGACCTGAACACCATGAGCCACCAATGTATGGGCGCCGATGACGACCTCGCAGGCTGCACTGATAATGACGCCATCCCCGATATAGACCCCCGGACCGACGTCGATTCGGCCGCCTCGCTCATTCTTCAATATTCCCCTCACGATGGCTCTCGAACGGATGGTTACCTTGTCCCGCTCATCAAGGTTGACCAAACGTGCGGCGAGAGAAAGCTGCACATCTGGCTCGACCTGCCCCTGAGTCATAAAGAGCCGCCACACCCGCGAAAGCCGACGAGCCTGTTTCCAGCTGCGTGTGGCAAGCATCGCGGCCAACATGCCAGCCGGCCTTCGAAACACAAAGCCGACGGCAAACGCATGGTCTCCCACGTCCACCGGAATCATCGAACGTTCACGGCCAGGCGCCGCCTTATCACGTCAGGGTGAACTCCCTTGAAGACCGTCGTCCGCTTGTAGGGACAAGGACTGGGGCTAATTCCGTATTTGGTCTCGACTCCTTCGGGATCGCGATCCCATTGCTTCCAGATTTTTTCGTAGTAGTCGTAGTGAAACCCCTTGTCCAGCCATCGACGGAGGGAGCGCATCCATGGTGTCGCCCACAGACCCCTCCACGCCTCCTGAATCCACGCTCGCCTCGACAAGACGCTCGGCAGACGAGGCACACCCACTTCTTGCTCATTGAGCCTGAAGTTCGTGTGATACTGGATTTTGTCGCGTACCTGAAAGTCGAAGACATAGGAATAATGGTAGATATAGATCCCCGCGTCAGCGAGTACCTGACCGCGGAGGGGCTTCAGCTGATTCATCACCGCACCGGTGGACCTATCCACAACCGTCGGCGGCCGATGAGTCAAGAATCGATACCCGGCTCGGAGGCGGAACAGCCGCCATACTTCATACGGTGGCTCCGCCACCATGACTCGATCGAAGCCTTTGAAGAAGTTGTGCCAATAAAACGCGACCGCGGTGATGTCGGGGTCTTGCAGCAAGATCTGTTCGATTTTCAGGAGGTCCTCTCGCTTGTAGATTTCGTCATCGTCCACCTGCCAGATATAGTCCCCGATCGCCTCTTCGATAAATCTGTTGCACTGGTGGTCCTTCGATCTCCAGATCCCTCGGATTACTTTGATCTTCTTCTCCGGATCAGGAAAGGTTCTCAAAATATCCATCGTTCCATCGCTACTTCCTCCGTCCGGTCCCGCCATGGGCAGCGCATTGAGGTCAGGCCCCTCGACGATGATGACTTCGAAGGCAAAGTCATAGATGGATTCCAAAACCTCCCGCAGAAAGGCCTCGCCATTGAAGACGATCATGCCAAAGCTGAACCGCAGAGATCTGTTCTGCTCTCGTATCATCCCGCTAGCCACTTCTGCTGCCCCATGGAATCCTAGTTCGGAGAAGGCAAGTTTTATGCACCGGTGTACATGCGACGAAAATACAGCCGATATTTAAGGAGCTTCAGCAACCGTAGCCCCATTGATGCAACATTCAACCGACGCCAGTGCAGTGGTCCGGGCTTGCGAAAGAGAAACGCGAGCCCCGTATCGCTATAGGTCCGGACCGTTCCACAGAACTCCAACCCAATCTTCTCGGCCAGAAGGGCCGCACTTTTTTCGGAAAATACCGAGCAGTGCCACGGGGCCCAGACCATCGGGTCATCCGGCGGTTGACCGTCACCCTTCCAATAACGGTCGAGAGATATCGTGTTGTGCAGAATCAACCCGCCCGGCCTGATGATTCGAGCCATGGTGGCAAAATCCGCGAAGAACTCCGCTACGTGCTCCATCACGTCGATGCTGTAGATGGCATCGAACCAGCCGGGCGGGTACCCCTCGTCCGGCAGACGTCGCACGTAGCGACTGTACGGGACCGCGGCGCTAATGTCGCACCCCCACAGATCAATTCCGCGCGACCGGAGTTCGTAGATGTACGAGTAATTGTAGCCGCAGCCGTAATCCAGAAACCGGCTTCCACCGGTTCGCCAGATCAAATACGCGAGCAAGAGCGGCGCGAAGGCCATCCGGGGTTCCACGGGCCGTCGCTGGTGATCATAGTTATTTTCGGTGTACTTAACGCCGTATTCGGCCAAACTCAGGTTGTCAAACACCTCGGCCCACAGAAAGTGGCACACAGGACAATAGTACTTGTCGTGAGGAAACCAGGGTGGAGCCTCAAAATTTCCGCTTCGAAAAACGTAATGCGGATAGTGGATCGCCCAGATGTCGGCCGAGTTGCCGCATAACTTGCACTTTTTGTCTGCGGTTCGAGTTCGTACCTCAGGTGTTGGCTGCACGATAGACTCCCGCACTAATAACACCGACTTCTTCAGCTATCTCTTCAGGAGTGTGCTCATCCACGTACAGCCGAGACCACACTTCTAACAGCACCAGCTTGTAGATCACTTGAGAGGAAGCACGTTTGAAATAGCTCTCCACCTGATCCTTGTTGATCACTCCCTGCTCAACAAGCGAGCCCGCATGCACCAGGCAGCCATATCGCTGACGAATCGCCTCACACCACTCTCGTACAGGAGGAGTGAAGCCTTGTTTGGGTCTCGCCAAGATCCGTCCCGGAACCATATCCTTGACGGCCTCGATCAAGAGCCATTTGTGAGGCTTTTCCCAATCCATCATGCCGTGTTTGCGCAACCCAACAACCAACTCGATAAGCTTGGCGTCCAAAAGCGGCAGTCGCATCTCGACCGAATGAGCCATACTGACCCGATCGGAAAGGGCGAGACAATTTGACGCGAGCCACGTCTGATTCAGCAGGTGTGAGAGTGGCAAGGCGATGCTCTCGCCTTCAGCGCATTGAATCCATTCTTCGGCCACCTCTGTCGATGGACAAGTTCTAGGCACCGAATCCAATAACTTCCGCGACCATATATCTGCGCTCTTCAAATCCTCATGGAGCTGGCTTAGCACTAATTTTCGCTTGCTATCAGATTGTAGCGCGAGTATCTTCCGCAACCATGCAGCAGGACCTGACGACGTTCTTTTGCGTTCGTGTTCGACGACGAGGGCACGAATCCAAGGGTACCCCCAAAAGAGCTCGTCGCCGCCCAACCCAGAAAGAAGGACAGGGACTCCATGGTCACGCGCCAGTGCTGAGACGGCGTAGTACCCGAACCCCGCGATGTCCGCGATGGGATCATCCATCGCCCACGCCAGATCGGGAAAGCGGCGGACGACATCGTCTATGGCCAATTCGATCTCGAAAAACGGAATCTTGAGATAGTCCGCAATTTCAGCCGCCTTGGCCCGCTCGTCTGTCCCGGGTCTTCCTTCATATCCCACGCTAAAGGCCTGAAGTGTTCCTGGGTAACTTTTCGCACTCAACGCAGCAACTGCTGCCGAATCCGTCCCCCCACTCAATGCAACTCCAACGGGAACGTCGGATCGACCCATGACCTGGCAAGCAGTTTCGAGCTCATGCCTGACAAGACGGATCGGATCGCCCTCGGCCTCGGGCACAGTCAAGTAGTTCCAATAGGGTTGAGGATTGACGTCGAGCAGGTCGAATGACACATCCAGATAGTGACCGGCAGGAAGCTTGAACACTCCCTCGAACATCGTGCGCGGCTCAGGAACATACTGATAGGTCAAGAATAGCCGAACCGATGACATCGAGAGCCTAGGCTGATACTCGCGGATTCCTTCCAGGAGACTCTTCATCTCGCTCGAGAACCAGAGCCGACCCCTCGGATCCTTATACCAGTAGAGAGGCTTTTCACCCATTCGATCTCGAGCGAGTACTACGCGGTTCTTGTCAATATCCCACAAGGCTATGGCAAACATGCCTCGTAGCATTGTCAGACATTCCATTCCCATGTCTTCGTAGAGATGAACAATGACTTCGACATCGCTCTTGGAAGAGAATCGATGGCCCCTCTTCAGAAGTGCATCTCGCAATTCGACATAGTTGTAGATTTCGCCATTGCACACGACGGCGACTGTGCCCGCTTCGTTGTAAAGTGGCTGGTTCCCTCCAAGCACATCGATGATGCTCAGCCGCCGCATCGCCAATGCGACGTGCGCATTGCCGGCGATGCCCTCCGAATCCGGGCCTCGATGCATGAGGGCCTGATTCATCTTCGAGACGGCGCGTCGTTCGCTCTCCGTAAGGGGAGCCAACGAGATGATTCCGGCTATTCCGCACATGACAATACCTGGTCCCTCACACTCGGCCTTATGCCGCTCGCTGCTGCTCCATGCGATAGGCTCTGGCCTTGATCCATCGGCTGAATTTTGTGGATGGATTCCATGCACAGCGGTACAACTTCCGCAACTCGGGACGGGCTCTCCACCACTCACGGCGATCCCGCGTAAATTTGTACCAATCCTCTCTTCTCCAAGGAGTCAGAATGCTCTCCCGTGAAAGCGCGTTTGCGTCGAGTCCATACCGAGCACAGTCTTGACCGGTCACATAATAATGGTCGTAGACCACGAATCGCAGCCATCGCCAGCCCAGCACGATCGGCCACACGAGATACCGCAACCGTGTTTGAAGAAGAAACAGATGTGCGATCCGCCCCAAAAGGCGGATCCGTGACAGAAGCTTGTATCCTCGTGGGGCACACCGGCCAATGAAGCGCCAATGATCCCGAACGTTGTTCATCGACTTCCTGGACGCGACCAGGGTCCAGGCCCGACACACATCGATCGGAAATCCTGTCGCGTACAATCCGGTTTCATCGATGTGGGCGAGAATTCGCGCCTCGCTCGACACTCCCAGCCGAAATCCATGGCGCCGCAGTCGCAGAAAGAACTCATAATCGGCGATGTAGTGAGGAAATCGTTCATCGTCGACATTGCCCGCGACGCGAATCATGCGGAGCGGAATCATGGTTCCTCGGCCGGGCAGCACATCCACCCGATCGAAGAATGATTGCCCCGGAGCGAAATGAGTGTTGACGGGAAAGGTATAGGTCCGCCAGTCAATGAATTCGCCGGCGTCGAGAATGCGGGATGGATTCCGGCTATCCACGATCACGGACCCCACGGCGGCATTCTCCTTCAAAGACACCCGCAGCAGTGTTTCGACATAGCTCGGGCCGATCTGGGTGTCATTATTCATCATCAACACCATGTCATGGTCGTGGGAACTGAGCGAGAGCGCGTGTTCCACGCCCAACCTCATGGCTCCTCCCCACCACAGCTCGCCCTGTCCCCGTAAGAGGGTCGCATCCGGGTAATCGCGCTGTATGACCTCGACGGTCTCATCGGTTGATCCGCCGTCGACGACGATCAGCTTGATGGGCTGGTGGGTCTGAGCCAGAAGTTGTCGAAGACACGTCAACGTAAATCGTATCCGGTTAAAGACCGGAATGACGACGAAGACACACGGCCCGGGCTTAGTGCTAGGCATATCCATGGAGCGCGCCGTCGACAATTTTTCCGTCCTTGCTAATCACCAGGAATTCAAATCTTCCCTCCCATGGAAGCATGGCATAGAACATGCGCCAGTTATCCTCGAACAGCTGCTGAAATGGGTTGTGGTATCGGGAATGTAGCGACTGGAAAAAAAAGTTGCTCCCCATATCGCGGCGCTCCTCCTCCGTCCATTCAATTAATACCAGCGTGTTTCCCAACGTCAGGCCATGCCAGCGATGATGTTCCTTCAAACGAGTAAAATTCAGCATGACGTCGGAAAGGCGTGTGGGGACTTCGATATACCCCTTGCAACTCACCCGCATCAATTCGCGGCAGGCCTCTCCCGGCCGGTCGAGATGTTCGAGCACATGTGAGCAGAAGATGAAATCCCATTCTTTATCCAGAAATGGCATCTGTTGCGCATCGATCACGACAAACGGCCGGTGATCGCGTAGCAAGGCTTCCATCCTGTGGCTCGTCTTTCCTGGATGCATATCCGCGAGATGGGTGGCTTGTTTAAACGGCCACCCACCGGACCCCATGTCGAGGACCTTATCGCCTGGCTGGATGTCGAAGGCCATCCGCTCGTTCTGGAAGGTCCAGGTGTTAAGAGGCTCTGTACGCCGCCGTTGCAAACTGGGGACGAGAAATTGTTCATCATGACCCAGCGCCGTCCGGAGCGCATTCACCAAGAGATCTACGCGGGCCTGTGCTCCGGATCGAGACGCGATGAGCGACAGCTTGGCCTCCATCTCCTTTCCGAAAAACTCGATGCCGGCTTCAGAACTGATGCACTGAAATAGACGGTCGTAAATGCGCCGTTGCGCGGCCAGCACCATCCGGGTGAACCAATGGGATTCGGAGACGGTCATGCGGCCCTCTCTTTGTCACCATTCGACTCGGCGGCCACTCTGATGATCGCCAGCAGTTCTTTGGTCTGCGGTAGTTTGCCGACGGTGGCATTCCACTGAGCAAGAAATTTCCTGAGGAATTGTTCGCTCCAGAACCACAGATGACCGCAAAAGTCATCGACATCACCATCCGGCACTACGATGACCACGGCACCGCCCGGAGCGCAAATTCGGACGAGTTCTCCGACGACCACCCGAGGCTGTTCGAGGTGTTCCAGCGTGTCGGTACAAAGGACGACATCAAACGATCGATCGGCGTAAGGAAGTTGCAAAATCGTATGCTGGACGAATTCTCCGTTCGGCAAGCACGTCTTTGCTCCGGCTATGGCCTTTTCGGAAAAGTCACACCCATACGGGATGATGGAAGGACATCGGTGTTTCAACGCCACAAGGAGATCGCCGACTCCACATCCCACATCGACGACACGTCCTGCGCCGCTGACCAGAGAGGCGGCCACATCGACGATTTCCTCTATAAGCTTGCCTCGAACGCCATCGCCTTCAGAGCGGAATTTGGAAAGGATATGGTCATCACCCCACAGCTGGTCATAGCTGCTGGCTGCATTGTCTTCGGTGAGCCATCCCACTCCATACTCGGTGCGCTTCTCCTGGCCCGGCAGCAAACTGAGCCGGTATCGGTTCTTTCGAATCATCAAAAACTCGCTTCTCGGTCCGTACACATGGCTCCCTTTGGGAACATAGTCGTACAATCCCTTCTGGATCATGTCGTACTGCGATAAATCGATTGCAGCGATTCTAGATCGGTGGGCGATACGGTACGGAAACCGCCGGGCGACAACGAACAGCTTCCGTAACCACGTTTCCATCCAGTCCCGGACCTGTTTGATACGCCCTCCACTGTGTATCTTTCCCGCTAAAGCCTCTACCGTGCCTTTCATCACCGTCATCTATGACGCCGCTTTGAATTCAAGGGCCATGCCGCCGTGGACTTGGTCGCCGCCGACCTCACCAACGGAGAACGTCCCGCCAAGATAGACTAAGGCGTTTGCTTCAGAGTACAAGAATTTTTCGGTCGGCTGCAGAATCTGGAACGAGGCAGCGTTTAACCAGAAAAACAGATGCGCATCGAGGCCCTTTTGGCAGACGGCCACATTGACGATGTAGGATCCCGGCATGAGATTTTGAGCAGGAACGGTAACGCGCACCACGAACTTTCCCGGCGGAACCGTCTTGAGCCGAAGACCCTGTTCCAGGCTGTCGATTGAAGCGATGTACTTGTAGTGAACCGCATCGATCGTAAATCGAAAGAGCGGCGATACGATCGCGGTATTCACTTCGACCGTGGCCTCGATGGCGAACGCCTCTCGAAACTCCAACGACTCGGATTGGACGGCCTGAGTTTTGAGTGACAGAACCGCAACATCATGGACCAGCACTTCGCCTGTGCCGCCTTTTTGACCGCCGTAATTCGCCAATAGTGAATGGTCAGTGCGCGCAGCCTCCTGCGAAGAACGACGTTGTTTCGACTGCTTGAGAGCGCCATGAGCGTTCTGATCGTTGTACGCCCTCAACACGTCTTCAACTGACCCGGCGACGGCCACCCGCCCCTCATGGAGCAGAAGTCCTTTGTCGCACATCGCCCAGACCGCTCCGACGGAGTGCGAGACGAGAATGATCGAGGTTCCTCGCTGCTTCAGCCGATGAAGATAGGCGTAACATTTCTTCTGAAAATTCAGATCACCAACGGCAAGAACCTCGTCGATGAGAAGAATATCGGGCTGACACATTGCCGCGACGGCAAACCCAAGCCGGACGAACATCCCGCTGGAGTAATGTTTGACCGGAGCGTCAATAAAGGAACCGAGATCTGCAAAGGCCACAATTTCTTCGAGCCTGTCATCGATGTCTCGTTTGCTGAACCCAAGAAGAGCACCGTTGACATACACGTTTTCCCTTCCGGTCAGCAGAGGAGCAAAGCCGGCCCCGAGCGCGATGAGTGCGCCTACCCGGCCCCGAATCGTCACCAAGCCTTGATCGGGAGAAAAGATACCGTTCAAGATACGCAACAGAGTCGTCTTGCCCGACCCGTTGACGCCGACTAGGCCGAGACTTTCTCCTTGTTGCAATTCGAAAGACACATCCTTTAGCGCCCAAAATTCTCCCGGACGGAGCTCATTGGAGGGTGTTCGCGCCCTGACCAATTTGGAGAAGGCGTCCTTCAGTCCGTAGGTCATGGATTGTCGAAGGGTCAAACCGAACTTTTTCGAAAGCCCTTCCGCACGAATTGTCCAATGCGCATCTGTCACAGTCGTTCTGCCACCTTGTCTTGAACGAGATAAAAGGCGTGAATGCCGAGAGCCAATACAACGAAACTGAAGATCGACGCCAATGCGAAGGCAGGTACGGATTCCATCGTTCCGAGAAACACCAGTCGCCGTGGGCCGTCGATTAAGTAGGTCAGCGGATTGGCATCGATGACTCGTTGTAGGAGAGCATTTCCGACAGGACGCGCATAAAGGACCGGAGTGACGAACATGACGAGATTGAGCACGGTAGTGGCCATCACCGTGACATCTCGTGCCATGGCGGCGATCACAGCAAGTACGAGACCGATCCCAAGGGCCAGCGCCATCAACGGAATCACCATGAAAGGAAACATTAAGATCCACCATGACGGGACGACACCGTAGAACATGAAGAGGATGAGGAGGATGACGAGGTTGATCAGTTGGAGATACAGCACGTTCGCCGTGCCGGACAGCACTAATGTCACTTTAGGAATGTTGGTTCTCAAGACCAGGTCGCTATGGGTCAGGAGCCCTCCGCTGATGACCGTGATCACGCTTGTGAACAGTCCCCAAAGCGTCATGCCTACAAAGAGGAACAGCGGATACGGCATTGTCAGGTTCCCCGGATTGAGGACGCCTGCATAGTTTAAAAACACGAAGCTCGCCGCGCCGATGATTGGTCCAAGAAACGCCCACAACAATCCCAGCAACTTCTGCCGGATGTGAACCGTGAAATCTCTGGCAAAAAGACGCCAGATCACTCCTCTCGTTGTCCACACGTCTTGGACAACCTGAGTAAGGGATGACGCGATGCTTCGCGATGGGATTTGGGCAGAAAACACTCGAACCGGCAGCTCAGATATGGATCTCATCGTCTCACCCACCGGCTGCATATTGAAGGCTAGACTTTTTCACACAAGACCAGGATGGCAGAGGCATAGGCTTCGTCGTTCCTGCCTTTCCATAAAAATGAAATCAAAAATACACATGCTATCGCTCGAAGAACCGCCCGTCGAAGCCATGATGAAGAATGGCCCATGTCGGTCTTTTCATGGTACATCTCGGCCACGCATAACGCACGATTACCGAGATTTTCGACCGCGAGAAAACGAAATCCGTCCAATTCCGCCAGGAGTGCCGGCCTGGTCAGCCTGACATAGTCTTCGGGCGCGGCATGATAGTAATACAAAAACGGCATGAGCAGGAGGAAGCGGCCGTGTCTTTTCAACGTTCTCTTCACCTCGGCGAATGCTTTCCGATAATCCTGCACGTGCTCCATGGCAAATACCGAAATGAATGAATCGACTGATTCATTGGCAAAGGGCATATTGGTCATATCGACCTTATGGCGAGCATGTCCGGAGTTGTCCGTCACGTGATACTCCTGCTCGGCGGGCGCAAAAGCTCGATAGTAGTCGGACGGCGCCCCCAATTCGACGATCGTCCCTGGGCCGTACAGAAAAGGCAAATATCGCCGAATCGCCTCGTCGCTGAGCGCACGGATCGGCGTTCGTCCGTCCTTCAGAAATTCCATCAAATAATGCCAGGGAAGCCGAAGGGGACGTCCGGTCGTGACTTCGTCACTCTTGCGGACAAATCTCGCTGATCGTTCGTCGACCTGCGGGCTCGTTGCTGATGCGAATGGCATGGTCTGTTCGAACCGTCACCCTATCGTGAAGCCGCGGCTCGTTTGAGCATATGCGCCAAGACCTGCGTGAATGATGTGACTGCCGCGCCGATCTTTCCAATCGCTGCACCGCCGACCGACCTTGCACGAGGCGCCTTTCCACAGACCACCACATGGCCGCCCGGCAGGACCGCAAAGCAATGGGCCAATCCTCGTTCATCAACACACAACGACAGCAACGCTTCTGCACTCGGACGATCCCGCGCCACAATTAAGACGATACCTTCCTTCGAATCGAATCCTGCGCTTCCGTCTTTCGAGAATTTGTCGTAGGCACCGACCACCTTGACACGCGGCTCGGACAAGAAAAATCGTTGCTGGTCTCTGGGCGCGATGACTTCCGCGTCAAAGCCCATCGTTCGAAGACGGTTGAGCGTGCTGATGGCATGAGCGTAATCGTCCGATAGCACCATGCGCACCGGATTGGAGCTCAGCAGGCCGATCTCCGCCAGCGCCTCCACCCCATAGTGCTCAAGATCGGCTTCACTCCTACGGTGCTCCGGTCTCCGATCGCCGAACCCTATATGACGAACATGAAACAGCTTAGCCTCATCCTCGGCAAGCGACGTCGTCAATCGGAGTTCGACCGCAATCACTCTATCTCGTTCCACCGAATCAATTGGAACGACAATATCGGTCCAGAGTCCCCGGCATAACAAACGCGTGGCAACCAACCGGCCATTGATGAGCAGTTCAAGCGTTGGGCTATCGCATCGTTGCAGATGAGGAGCCAGCACTGTCACATGGAGCGCATCCCGACCCCGATTGGTGTGAAATACCCGTGCACGGTGGTAAGCGGTTCGATGGCCTTGACCGGGCACCGTGGGCTTCCAGCCATTGAGCAAACAAAACTTCCGGTGTCTCTCGTCTAAAAGAGGCATATCGACGAAGCCGGATGGGATATGCGAAGCAAGTTCCGCAACGGCAGAGGCCTGGCTATCCAATGAGCGGGCGAACCCACCGGGGCGGATGGCGCCGTCGGCCGGCCGGAGCTGCTCATCTGAAATCGCATGTTCGAGTCGAACCAGCAGCGCTAGCCCTCCAGATGTTGTCGGAAGAATGTCCAACGCCTCCTCGAGCGCCCATTCTTTTGGATGCAAGCCATGTTGCTTTCCGATTCGGGGCAAACGTAACTTCCGTGCGAGCCAATTGCGTTGGACTCCATGGACCTCACTGGTAAAGATCCGGATGTCGAGTCGATCTCGATGCTTCAGCAGCGACAACACAAAGTCATCGAAACGGGGAATATTTTCGTTCACGCCGGATAGAACGGCAGTATTGTCCTTGAAGACATTGATCTCGACGTCCTCATCGGAATCGTTCCTTCGATACGAATCACAGAGCGTCAACAAATACCCGCCGGGTTTTAGCACCCGGAGCATTTCACTGATCGTGCGGGGAATGTCCCTAATATGGTGCAGAGCCGCATTCGCCACGACCAGATCAAAGGCGCCAGCAGAAAATGGCAAAACCTTGGAACTCCCGCCGATCCAACGGGCCTGTGGAACATTTCGCAAGCCTGCATGGGCGAGAATGGGGCTGAACTCCAAACATGTGACGTGCGAACCGGCACGCACAAATTTATAGCTGTCGAATCCGGACCCGGCTCCGACATCGAGAACATGTTCGTTCGACAGATCGAGGCCGGCCGTAATTGACCTGAACAACACATGTTCGCCATATCGATTGGGAAACCACGACAAGACTTCAGCCGATACCCCTTGGCCGGCAAGAAACGCTTGCCGATCCGGGCTTAGGTGATACCCCTCCAGCAAATCATGCCACCGAGCGTATTCTAGTCCCGCCGCGCCGGTCGGCGACTCTTCGCACAGCAGGCTTGCACGCTTGTAGTTATCTGCATTGGCGGCGATTTCAATCAGGCTTAGCACATCCGCCTCTTCAAAAACGCCGAGGAACGGCACGCCCCAGACCACATCGAATCCTTGGCCGCATGATTCGCAGACAATTCCGTCCTCATAAATCTGTGTCGGATCAAAACATTTTTCGTAGGATGACCGAAGCGAACGGGTCTTACAGATCGGGCACTGACAATCGCGGAGGTCCGGCGACGTGACGGGGCGGGAATCGGTGATTGAATGATTGGTGGCCGCTCTCGAGTCCATACCAACACGCCCTATGGATGACGCTCAGTGATCGAAGGACAAACCCAATTTCGTGAAGAGTCGGTCGAAGCGATGCTTCCAGGTATGACATTCCAACGCCCGTTTGGTCCCGGCTTCACGTATTCTCTCTGCGGCTCGGAGGTTCCGCGAATAGAAGGCAAGCTTCTCGGTAAGCTCGGCTGGTTCGGACCATGTCTCGATTTCTTCTCCGATCTTGTAATATATGTGGTGATCGGGAGCTTTCTGAGTAAGATAGAATCCGCCAGCCATCGGCACTTCGAAATCACGGAGACGGCACTGCAGTTTTCCCGATTGAACGATTCCGTTATGACCATGCCAGCCGGTATCCGAAAACCCCAGATTGATTCGGCTTGATCGAAAGATGCCCGGCAGATCGTCGTCCTGACAGGGACCGGCGATCTCAGCTCCGACAAGCGATTCGAACGCCTGATGCCGAGAGAGCTTGCGCTTGACCGCTTCGCTGACACTTGCCATACCATCCACGCGCCATCGCGGCCGGCCATAGAACCAGAGATCGTGAATGATCTTGTAGACATCCCAGTTGAATTGATAGTCGCGGATACTGTCCCCTTGCCAGCCGCGACCGAAGACGACCGGCTTGATCCCGCTCTTCACGCACTCTTGGAGAAGGGCTCGACGGTAGGGATCAAAGCTCCCGACAAACGACACATCGTGCCGATAGGTCGACGCAGCGCTGTCATGACGGCGATAGTACTCGGGATTGGCTGCCATGGGCATCCATTCGATATTGGCGTTGTACCGTTTGAGGTATTCACTATTTGCCGTCTGAGCCACCGCCATCAACGTGAAATAAGGGGCGGTGCGGATCACCCGATACCACTGAAACACCATGTCTACGTGATAGTTAACCATCGGGACATTCAGTGCACGCAATTGTTTGGCGGTCTCCACCAGTAAGAAATCGTCATAGACGACGAAAAACATCAAATCCAGATTTCCGGAGGACTTCAGGCGTTGTGTCAATGCCACCAACTGCGCGTTCAAATGATTGCGAGTCGTCCTCCACTTCTTCACGCCCAGCTGTCCCATTCCGCCCGGGTAATGAAACACCTGGAGCGACTGGCAGTAATGGCGCCTGAGCGTGTCAAGGAGATTGATCTCCATCCACCGATCTGGAGGAAGCACGGCAAGCGCTTTCATGATTTGGCTGTCATCAGCCGAACCTTCCGGCTAAAAATCACGACGTTCGAACACCAGGCAGGCAACGGCGAGCAGCAGACCCGAGTAGAACAGTCCGTATGCAGTGGCGATAGCTTGGTACGACAGCATGACTGGCACACCAGCCGCTGCCTGTCCCTTGATGTTGAGCATCTCGAGATTCGGGCAGATGTAATACAGAGCTGTAATGACGACTCTCATCACGTCACTGCTGCTCTTCTCGGCAATCCCTCGGAGGTCTGAAATCAGGTGACCGACCACATACAATCCAATAGTGAACATCGCACTCAGGGAGGGGGTACTAAAGGTCGAGAACAGTAGGGCTGTCGCGATCACGATGAGCATTTCGACGAACATCAGTTGGACGGCTTGAATAAGCGATGCGTGCAAAGGAATGTGATGAAACCAAAGCACGGCCAGATAAACCAACAGCATGATGCCAATATTCACCGTGAGTGTCGTCACCAGTCCAAAATATTTTCCGAGAAGAAAATCGAGTCTGCGGATGGGTCTAGCGATGATGGTATAGATCGTGCGTCGTTCAATTTCCTTACTTACGAGTCCAATCCCGACAAAAACCGCAATCACGACGCCGACCATGTTGATCGCCGCCAATCCTGCATCGAGCACGATTTTGCCATGCTCCAAGATGGTGAGCTTGGTCAAAACGGTTGAAGCACCAATTAAGAAGACAGCGAACAGAAGCAGGTTATAGAGAATCTTGTCCCGGAGATTCTCTCGAAAGGTGTTCAGGGCAATGACGGCTATGGTCCACATGGTGACACCCTCGTGTTGCCGAGACCCTCTCCAGGCTCAAGAAATAGTTCTTCGAGGGATCGCTTCTGCGGCGTAACAGAAATCAGCCGCCCCCGATGGTCAGTTACTTCTGCCAAAACCTTCCCCACACAGTCCTGATCCGGAAGGACAATTAGACACTGACGCCCTCGCTGGATCAGGCGGCTTGCAACATCCCGAATTCCGTCGAGGGATTCTCCTTCAAGTCCCTCGCACACGACTTCCACCGAATGTGTATGATCACGATGGACCAGCTCGTCAACCGTCCCCTCGGCCAAGAGTTCTCCTTTTCGGATAATCCCGACCCGGTCGCAGATCATCTCGACATCGGGGAGGATATGAGAACTGAAGAACACCGTCTTCCCGCGCTCACGAAGGCTCAGAATCACATCGCGCACCTGTTTGCGTCCGATAGGATCTAAGCCCGACATCGGTTCGTCAAGAATCACCAATTCAGGGTCGTGGATCAGGGCCTGTGCCAGACCAATTCTCTGGAGCATTCCTTTGGAGAACTTACGGAGTTGTCGAGTCCTCGCGTCTGTCAAGCCAACGGTTTGAAGCATGTCCGTGATTCGTTGAGACAAGCTTGCGTGACTCATTCCTGCAAGACGTCCGTAGAATCCGAGGAATTCTTCAGCGGTGAGATAGTCGTAGAAATAGGGTGACTCCGGCAGAAACCCGATCCGGCCATGAGTTTTCACATCACCGGCTGGATTTCCGAGCACGACAGCTTTCCCCTCACTCGCCCGCATCAGTCCGATCAAGATCTTGAGAGTCGTCGTCTTCCCCGCGCCATTCGGACCCAAGAATCCGTAGATTTCTCCGGCTTGGACCGACAACGACAGCCCCGCGAGCGCTGTGATTGTAAGGCTACCAGGCCATCCGTATCGATACGTCTTGGTCAGGTCTTCGATCGAAATAACTTTCATACCTTCGTTACCCTTGAGCAAACGCGATAGCAGCCGATTGCCTGCTTGAGCAGCCCACCTTTCTATAGGCCCGGAGCCGTTCTTTCAGCTCTGTGCTGACCACAGTCCCAGTCGGAAGCACCAAGTAGCGCCCCCCAAATGGTTCGATTGGAAGAACTCGAATGATCTTGTACTCCACCAACTCCTCAATCCGCAGAGGCAATCGACCAAGCCGGGCACGAAATTGACGAACTGCGTCTTCGAGCTGTCGAACATCACGTTCGACCATGACCTCTTTTATCCGTAGACTGATGGCATCTTTGAGTCGCTGATCTGCCACCTGAGTGCTGAACCTCGCCAAGAATTCTATTGCGGCATCCGGATCACCGGCCTCAACGGACAAGCGGGCGGCAAGCCCAGCAAGATAGGTTGGTGCATCAGGAAGTGTCGAGGCCAACTGGAAATATTTGGCTCCACTCGCTGGATCACAGAGTTCATAAAAATAGTCGTACCCGATTAGGAACGGGAAGCGCCAATCATCCGGGTTATGCCGCATTCCCTTCTTCAACAAGGCAATGCTTTCATCCATCAAACCTGACCAGACACCAAGGATTGTTCCCCCCGCTTGGTAAGCGATCACAAACTCCGGGTCCAAATCTGTGACGACATCGGTTGCGTGGTACGCCCAACGAAATCCCCCTGCGGTCTGCTTCATATCACCAAAATACTGGACGGCCTTGAGCCAAATAAGATCTGCAGCGATGTGGCGATACCCCAGCACCGCCACCTTCATGTACTCACCCTTGGGAAGATACGACAATTCAGCAGACCGCTCTGCAACAGGACGCTGCCGCTCCATCAACTGGACGGTGATGACGACAGCACCACCGAGGATCATCAACATGAGGGCCTTCAGCGCCCATGACCTCCATGCCGGGATCAATTTCCGCCTCCAGTTTGCAACACCGCTGCTAATGCAGTCGCATCAGTCGCCAGGAATTCCTTCTCCAACGGAGATTTCCTCCAATCTCGATAGCGATTCTGACGGTCGACAATTTCCCGAAGTTCTGCTTGTGCCAGGCTTTTCTGTCCTTCTTCCAAATAGGTCCTTGCAAGCCAGTCGCGCCCTGGCAGAAAGTTTGGCTCAATTTCGACTGCGTGTCCGATTAACGACTGGGCTTCGTGACGATTTCCCAAATTCACCTGGACCTGACCCGCCTCCCAATAATAAACCGCGTTAAATGGCTCGGAGTGAATCGCTCGCCCATACGCCTTCCCGGCGCTTATAAGAGCTGCGTGCTTCTCCTCTGACCTCATCGCCGGAGTTGATGAGACTTTCAGATAGACCCTCCCGAGGAGACCTGCTAGCCGTCCATCCAAAGGATTCAACATAATGGATTCTTTTAAGTGGTCCATAGCCTCTCGGGCCGCAACGAGATCGGCTCGCTGCTCGAACATGTGAAACTTGGCGGCAGCAAGTGCGCTATGGTACAGCGCTTTCCCTGGATCGATGGCAATCGCGGTTTGGTACTGAGTGACTGCTTCGGCGAGGTCGTTTTGCTTAAGAAACGCGGTTCCCGATTCATACCACATCCAAGCAACACCCAGTCGAACAACAATCACTGCGAGGGACCCCAGAATCAGCACTGCTCCGACCATCCAAATTGGCCTCTGGTTAGAGGGAATACGCATCGATCTGCCGGCCTGACCTCCGAGCAACCCTCTAGAGGCTAAGACAATCGCCACGAAGAACGTCAACAGAATGGCCAAAGCCGGCTCATGGAGATTCGAATCAACCGCAGCATGCGCGAGCAGTCCTGCGGTGCCACCCACAACCCCTACGAGAAGCTGTCGTTGGAACCGTGTGAGGTCTTGTTTCATGATCCATGTGATCTCCTTCGCGAGAACCCACAGGCCCCACCCAACGAAAAGCAAACTGACGATGCCGAGCTCGACCCCGATCTGTAAAAACTCGTTATGGGGAGTTTGGGCGACAGTCCCATACCTGGCAATCTGCGATTCAACTGGGAAGGCATATTGGGGGAAAATGTATTGGTACAATCCGAGACCAATCCCCATGGGGTGATCGACCATACTTCGAACAGCCCCTTCCCACATTTCCCAACGAGCATAGGTGACCGGGTTGAATGCATGCTCAGCATATATTCGTTCACGTAAGGGATTGGGGATTGCCATAAGACCGATCAGAAGGAGCGTAATGAATAAAGCGAGTCTAAGGCGGCCGAATCGAAGCCCAATGACAATCGAGGATCCTACGCTTGCCGCCAATAGCCCTCCACGAGACCCTGTCAAGCAGATGGCCACACCCAGGGCAACCGCTACACACGCTGGAAGCACTAGCCCTGTCAGCAGAGCACACTTCGCCCCACGAAGGAGCTGATTCTTTGTTTCACGAATCGGTTGGTGGCACAGGTAGGAAAGGGTTAAGGTCCAAGCCGCCACCACATAGCCAGCGAGAAAATTTGGATTAAAGAATGTGCCTGTTGGCCGGACATTCCCCTGCCTCGTCTCGATAACAGTCAGCAGCGATTCCGCACAAGCCATAGACACAACAATTCCTAACAGGATGGCCACATGCTCCCACCTGGATATGAAAATGACAAGCAAATACAGGAACATCGCGTAACTTACTAACACGATCAGCCATTGCAGACTGTGATGTCTGTAGGGTGACAGTATGGCTGAATATGAGGCCAAAACCAGGAAAGCCAGAATCGGCACGGCCAGTCTGTGAAGCGTGAAGGTAATCTCCCCTTGTTCGTGCACACGGTAGATCGCCATTCCGGCTAAACCAAGGATCATCAGTCGGATCGTCATAACAGCGACGTGAGTGGTTCCGCCTTCCAAGAGGGGAGAAAAAACCAGGATGGCTGCAGCGATCAGGAACCAGGCCGTGGATCCAGCTGGCGCCCCATGCTCAGGGGTGGGCGCGATAATCTCTGAGTGTGATTTGACGACCTTCGACATGAGGAAGAAAAGAGACTCTACGTTCACGGCTTTGTCTACGACTCTATGTCAGAGGGCAGAAAAACAAGGCGGGGAGAGCGATGCCTCTCCCCGCCAGAGAACCACTACGCACTGAGGACCACTTAACTGGTGACGTCGTTGAGATCGTTGGTGATCGCTTTGACGTCGTTCACGTACCAGTGATCGACGGTCGCGTCTCCGTCCACATTCCCGGATGCGGTCGCCGTGAAGGCCCCAGCCACACCTGCCCCAGGCAACGTGGCTCCGGACGCTTGCGTCCCACCTGGATCCGCGACGTTCGTTCCACCGGAAGTTTGGGATCCGGCAAGGGTAAAGAAGATGTCGGCCCCCTGCGCACCACTGCTCCCTCCGGTGCCAGCGGCGATCGGACTCCGGTAGGTGTACCGGTTCCCGGTCCCGGCAAGGGTGAAGCCAATCGTCGCAAAATCCGAGTACCGATTGTTTTCACCAAAGAAGGCGACTTCTGACACAAAGACCGCGCCCAGATTGGTCCTGGCTTCCGACTGCCGGGACCGGGCCTGATACGCCAAGAAGTTCGGGATGGCGATGGCCGCCAAAATCCCGATGATCGCGACCACGATCATCA
>UEXT01000517.1_pt1 | contig 21553 bp, 18 predicted proteins | sample 4301081 | NCBI WGS metagenome assembly UEXT01 (sample SAMEA4773177, study PRJEB27434) | metagenome | biome: 2259; feature: agricultural soil; material: soil | place: USA | collected 2014-09 | depth 0.25 m
GATCCGCGAACTCCGTAGCCTCGGCTACCAAGTCGAACCCGTGGTCACTACTACAGTATGAGAGGAGAGTTTTCGACCCTGTGCGGAACGAGGCCGCGCCATTCGACCATCCTGAGATGATCGTGCCCCTGGATGGAACTGCCCCGGAGAACAACTTCGGCAGGGACGGTTTCGGTGTAACAGCCGCGTGTACGGATGCCAGTCAGTTCGGTCCCGGACAACGGTCCTGCCTCAATGGTATGTTCCTGGACATTCCTGCGACCGGGGCTGCGGGTGGAGCTCCTATCCCGAACTTCCTAGGAATTGCCAGTGGCCCTCGGTTGGTTGGAGCCGCTGCCAATTGTGGTGTGGCGAACAATCAGTACTGCCACTGAATCAGACTCTTTTTTCGCTCGTCCCCTCTTCGATGGGGAGGGGACGAGCCTAAAGCACCTGGCGCAACTTGGGTGCTAGGCGCTCGTAGACGCTCGACAGCTTGTCGCCCATCCATAGATATACTTCCGGCCACGACGACTAGCGTGTGTCAACAACTTTGGTGTGGTAATCCAGTTTTGGGACATACTCCCGTGTCGAACGTATTCCTATCATCGTCATGATGTACGACGGTCTTCCTGTGGGGAGACGGATGTTTCGAGTAGCCAAATTGTCTGTGACTCGAGTCACAGTTTTCTGTGACCCCCGCTCGGGACAAACAGAAGTCCGCCTCTTATTTTCGTAGGTGTGTCGGTTTTCTCCCTCTGATGCGATGCAGCATGCACTCATTTCCTTTTGGGGGAGGAGGAAATCGACCGGGAAATTCACAGTAGGCAAATCTCGCGAGGTCGTTTCGTCGCAACGGATTCTGTTTTACAGGAATGTATCCGCGCGGACGCCGCAATCTCGAGCAAGTCCACATTTTCTTATCAGGGACACAAATGAAGAAGCACTCGGCGTTTCCGACAGCATCGATTGTGGCCGGAGTTTTGTGTTTGACACTGATTACGGTGACCAGCTTACCAGGTGCCTATTGCCAGACGGGCGAGGTGGAGAATTCCAAAATGCTCCCTAAGTGCGGCGAGAGAGTTCCTCTCGATCCCGACCACTATTTTGTTTATGGGTTCGACGAAGCCCCCAAGCTCGGGACTGTCATCATGAAGGTCGAGATCTTCGCCCGGAACGGGAGTCACGATACGACATTCGTGGTCAAGGGCGATGTGGACATGCCATCTATGCGCCGGGCACATAGCACTGGCGACAAAAAGTTTTCTGTTTCAAAGAAGGGAATCTACCTTCTGCCCGTGCCGATAGCGATGCCAGGCGGATGGGAATTCAAATTTACATTTGAGAAGAATGGCAAAGCAGTTTTCCAAGCCGCCTATCGATTCGAGGTATGAGGACGAGAGCGCTGAAAATGATGATTCCTTCGGCCAAGTGCTTCTGTTTGGCAATGGCATTCCTTCTTGGTCCGCCGACCTGGGCTGCGACAGGGTGCGATCTGAACTCCCCCCCCAGAGATGTTCCGCGGCTCTTTCCGGAGTCCACCCGCTACACGTCCAGGTATTTGTCTCTGCGGCCGGATCAGTTGGGACGTGTGGTCACGCGGCTCGGCGCGGACTCTCGTGCGATCTACGATCCCTTGGATGTTCCTTACACCCTGTACGACATTTACTCCGGCGATGAAAAGATCGGGTATATCCACGGCGTGAATCAAAAGGGGCAATTCGGGGGCATTCAAGTCTTCGTTTCTCTGGACCTGGAGGGCAATATCAGGGCTTTCTACATACAAAAGATCACCGGCCCGTCGGTGGGAGAGTTCCGCAAGGCGACGTTTGGTAAGCAGTTCCTAGGCATCTCCCTCAAGGATTTCAATTCCTATGATCCTGTAAGAGGCAAGGGTTCGGGAAAGCTCGCAAAAATCCACAATCCTGCCCCCGATATGGAAACTGACTTCTACGGGATACTGCGCGCTCTCAAAAAGAATCTCGTCCTCATGGATGAGTTGGTGTATGGGAGCAAGTAAGAAAATCTATGATCAGCCTCTTCCAAATCGCGTACAAGAATCTGCTGCGATCGCGCCTGCGCGCAATTCTGACGCTCAGTGGGATCACTCTCGCGGCGTGGGTATTGGTCAGTCTGCTTGGTTTCAATCGCGGATATGAAAAGGCGCTTGACCATGACATCGACAACATGGGCTACCAGCTCATGGTCATGGCCAAGGGGTGTCCCTACGAAGCAGCGACGCTGATGCTGCAAGGCGGAACCGGACTTCGTTACATCGACCAGTCCATGGTCGAATCGATCTCGCGCGATCCGGAAGTGGAACAAATCACGCCCATCCTCATGCAGGCCTTTTTCGATCCGAACAAAGGGGAAAGCGGCGGGATTGCAGGGTATTTCGGTGTTGAGGCTGCCACTTTTCCGCGCATGAAGCCGTTTTATCGTTTCCGGCAAGGTGGCTGGTTTCAGAGCGAAGACACCGCAGAAGTGGTTATGGGTTATGAGGCGGCAGAGTTAGAGCAGCGGGCAGTCGGAGACATGACTCTCGTCCCTGAAAAAAATGTTCCGCTTAAAGTTGTGGGAATTCTGGAGCGAACTGGAACGCAAGATGATGGGACCATTTTCATCCCCTTGAAAACCCTGCAGAAAATTGCAGGGACAGACAAGATCACCACAATAGGGGTCAGGATCAAGAAGGGCGCTAATGAGGCCGGACTGGAAAATAGGCTATATCAGCTCCCGAATGTTCAGGTGGTGAGTTTCAGTCAAGTCAAACAGACCATCATGACCCTCATCTCGACGACGCGCGTGATGGTTTTTTCCATCGCGGTCATTGCACTTCTGATCGCTATGGGAGGCGTTGCGAATACCGTCATGATGTCAGTCGTTGAGCGCCTGCAGGAGATCGGCGTCCTGAAAACCATGGGTGCGATGCCGGGGGATATCTTCCTTTTGGTGTGGACTGAAACGCTGATCCTATGCACGACAGGTGGGATCGCGGGCGTCGCGCTGGCTATGGCCCTCGCCCGGGTCGCCGACGTCGTGATCCGGCGCGTACTCCCCTATGCTCCTCAAGGAGGATTAGTCGAGGTCGACTTAGCATTGTCTTTGCTGACGATTGGGATGGTTTCCGTGGTGGGCCTGTTGAGCGGGGCGTACCCTGCATGGAGGGCGGGTAGAGTACGTCCGCTAGAAACGATTCGGAGCGCCGGATGACCGACGAGAACAAGCTTGTACTGGAGGCGCGGGGGCTCAGGCGTACCTATCACCGGGGTAGCGAACAGATCCATGCGCTCGATGGCGTGTCGATGAGAGTCTCGGAAGGTGATTTCATCTCCTTTACGGGCCCGTCTGGCGCGGGAAAGACCACGCTTGTGAACCTGCTCGGTTGTCTTGACAATCCCACGGAGGGAGAACTCTATCTCGACGGCCGGAGAGTCTTCGGCGGGAAGGTCCTAAGCGAACGACAACTCACCAAGATCCGCCGCGAGGTTTTCGGCTACATCTTCCAGAATTTCTATCTTGTCCCGACATTGACAGTCCGTGAGAACGTGATGCTCCCCTTTGCCTTCTATCGCAAGAGCGGAACGGAAGGCGAGGCAGAGAGATTACTTACGATGCTCGGCATGGAGCACCGGATGAACCATCTCCCCGCCGAGATTTCGGGCGGTGAGATGCAACGCGTGAGCATTGCGAGAGCACTCATCAACCGGCCGAAGGTTCTGATTGCTGATGAACCGACCGGGAGCCTCGACACAAAGAGAACGATGGAAATTGGCGAGTTCCTGCGCGAACTAAACAGAACTGCCGGGCTCACCATTGTGATGGTGACGCATAATTCCGACCTGGCGAGGCTTGGAAGACGAATCATCGAAATGCGGGATGGACGCGCCCATGAAGCGTGAGGTTTTAGAACTGTTGCTTAGCAGGTCGAATCAGGGACGAGGGAACTGGATCGTAGGTGCGGGGCATTGTCTCCTGGCATTGGGGTTCGCTGCTATAACCGCGAACGCGCAGGGAGCCCGGCCGGCCGGAGTCCCGGCAGCACGGAACCAGGCACTCATCGATGGAGAAAGGATGTATCGGAAGGGAATCCAGCCTTCCGGCCAAGCGCTCCCAGTCGCGATTCAGGGGGATGTTTCAATCCCAGGGACGACTTTCGCCTGCACAAGTTGCCACAATCGAAGCGGTGTGGCAGTGATGGACGAAACGCAGCGGATACCGTCTATCAACGGACCATCGCTGTATCGAACTCTCTATCCCATCTTTCCGAACCTGTCCCCTTCCGAACGGGAGGCATTGCCTGCACGCTATCAAGCTCCCCCGCTCCGTCCTGCCTATACAGATGCCACTTTGAGCAAGGCTATCCGCGAAGGCGTTGACCCGAACGGACGTTCCCTGAAACCGACAATGCCCCGGTACGCTCTGAGCGACAAGCACATGACGGTTCTCGTCAACTATCTGAAACAGCTCTCGAGCAAACCGTCTCCGGGCGTGACTGACACGACCTTGGCGCTGGCAACGGTTGCTACTGATGACGTCCGTCAAGCAGACCAGGATGCGATGTTCAATTCCCTGGAAGATATGGTTCGGACTCACAATGCGATCGGCAACTCCCCGGGCAAGATGCGCCGCATGATCGCGATGCAAGTCATGTACCTACCATTTCGGAGCTACACACTTTCCCGCTGGGCGCTTAAAGGCCCACCCAGTACTTGGCGTGACCAGTTAGAAAAGTTCTACCGAGCGGAACCCGTCTTCGCACTTGTAGGTGGTATCTCCAACAGAAGTTGGAAACCTATTCACGAGTTCTGTGAGAATCGTCAGATCCCATGCATACTCCCGATTACAGACTTGCCGGAGATTTCTCCGACTGACAGTTACACACTCTATTTCTCGAAGGGCTATTACGGGGAAGGTGAAGCGGTGGCTCGTTATTTGTCTCAGAATCCCGACATGATCACTTTTGGGAACGTCGTGCAGGTTCTGGGACGCGGGCCCGAGGCGAAGACCTTGGCTGCCGGATTCCAGAAGGCTTGGGCTGTCGCAGGAGGAAAACCAATCAAGTCGGTTACCGCTGGCAATAATCACCCAGTGAATGGCGATTGGCTTTCCAAACTCCTTCCCTCGGAAAGAATCTCGGCCTTGCTGCTTTGGATGGGACCTGAGTCCTATGATGCCTTGCGTTCCCTTGCGACTGCGTACAACCCTCCAGTCACCGCTTTCTTCTCGTCCACCTTGTTGGCGGAGCAACTGTGGGAGTTACCGTCGGAAGCGCGTCCGTTCACTTACCTTTCCTATTTGTTTCGGGAGCCTGGAGAAAAGAAGCTGCCAGCGAGGATGGGCAGGCCTAGGCCAATCACAGTGAATAAGGAATACCACAAGAATGACCACCGAGTTGCTTCCCGGACGGCAACGGCAGCAGCCCTGCTGAATGAAGCTCTCACGCGCATGGAGCGGAATTTCTACCGCGATTACCTTCTCGATGTCATCGATACGATGGAAGTGCAGGATACCTCGGACTACGAACTGCTGAATTTCGGACCTGGCCGACGGTACGTCTCCGAAGGCTGCTACATCATGCGATTGTCGGACGGGCCGAATCCCAGCCTCATCCGAATGAGCGATTGGGAAGAACCGTAACCCCATTTGCACCGATCATAGCGAATGAATGACGGAAGCAAAACGAAAGAATTATGAGGCTCTGTGAAGGTTGAAGGCGATGGCAGAGAAACCGATGACCTGATCGAGGGTTAATATCAGCCAAGCAGGCGGCAGTTAAGAACCGTGAACTGTTCCAAAGGCTGAGATCGAGAGATTTTGGTCGACTTCAGCCGGACAAGAAATGGGAAATCCCAACCCGAAGATCCCACCAAGAACGCCAGCAATACACGGCTCAAAGTGAAATTGCTCCGCTCCTTCTCGTTTGTGCAATGGACAACATCACTGATCATTCCGGACACTCTTGCTGTATCGCGATGGCGATAAGTCCCGGGAGATTCTCAGCCAGAATCGCTGATCGTTCGGGTTGAATGATTCTTTGCGATGCCCAATCACAAAGCAATCGGCTAACTGTGAACTGCGTGGTGCCTGACATCTGTGCCAGGTCCTCACCCGTCAGGTCGATCCGCGGGCCTCGGGCAGAACCTTGCCCTTGCAAAATGAGACGCAACAAGATTTTTGCGAGCCTTTGCGGAACACGGTCGGTGGCAAGTTCGTGAAGCCTGCCCTCTAACATTCGCAGACGCCCGAGAAGGAGCCGAATCGAATTACGCCCTAGTGACGGGAACCTGCTACTGAGTGACTCGAACCGCCCCACATCCCAACTGAAGACCCGACAGTGCCTCACAGCGCGGGCTTCAACAGAATGCGTGTTCCGGGACGAGCCGCAGCCCAATCCGTCAAGAACGTCACCGGGACCAGAGATATGCAGGATTAGGGGCTTTCCGCCGGCGCTGTGACGGATTGTTTTTGCATGTCCTGATGTGATGATAGACACCCAACGTAATGGGTCGCCCTCGCTGAAAAGACTTTGGTTGTGTGAAAAGACGCGCTCCTGGCCAGCACCCGCTATTTCCGTAAATTCGGAAACGGAAAGGTCTCGAAACAGAGCTGCATCCATGACGGCGCTCAGAGGATGCTTACCCAAGGTGACACAGAATCTGTGATGCGTTGTCTGCGAATTCCGACGCGATTTTCCGTTCAGAGTCACATTCTGAATTCTCGGTTGTCGTCTCGTGTACGAAGGAGGAATCGCGGCGCCTCTGACGGATAACGGAGTGACTTCAATATCTTGGGTCGTCGTGATTACTGATGGATCCCCTACAAGTGGAACTGTGTCTGCCATAGCCCTCCTATTTGCACACGTTGAAACGATCTGAAGTGTTGCAAGAAAAGAATTTCTAAGACTTGAGAGTGCGGATCGGGAGACTTGTTTCCGCAGCGTAGAGAACAGCACGAGTGCAAGACAGAACCTGCATCTACCGATAAGAATTGAGAGTCGATGATTGTTGTACCTTGGGTGGAGCTTGCTAGATGACCGGACACCGTTCCATCGTGGATGTTGCCTGAGCGTTGGTCTACGCCTCTATCGGCCGGACGTTCAGGGAAGAGAACAGTTTCCGAAACGACAATGGGAATATCTGGGCTCCCATCTTCGTCATCGTCGACTGAACCCGCTAGTGGCCCGACAACGAATAGGGTGAGAGCGGTCAGGCAGACCAGCAATATGGGGCGCGACCGTGACGAAATCAAAATGTATAAGTGCCTTCGCGTGTGGTTACTCCCGCGGCGATCAAGGGTTAGCCGCAGATCTTGAGCCAGAATCTCTGCTGAAACCCGTGACAACCAACTTGAAAAGGACAGGGCCGATGGGGAGGGACTACCTTGCAAAACTTACTAGCACGCACTTGCAGCTATCAGGGGATCCAAAACAGAACTGGCTGAACGACGTATTCCTTTGTGCTCCAGTGCTCAATTCAACTTGAGGTCTTCGGCCAGCACTGAATTCGCGGCATTGGCTGCTCAAGGCCGATGCTCATCTTGCCATCTGACTAACACACAATCCGTGTTCCCAATCACACACCTTTGTGATCCGCGTTACGTTTTGTTCCGGCGCATAGACGACGAATTTCCTACTCGTGTACTTCAGAAGGGTTGCACTTGGGTACCAGGTACCGCAGTTCTTCCCATTTGCACTGCTGGAACTTGTTGCCGACCACGGGAATTGATTGGAACAAGCCGTATTCCCCCCTGTTGCGGCTGTTTTATAGAGGAGAAACATCAATGCGGAAAGCGTCAACGTTCATACGCCTAATCTTACTGCTTGTAATCGCGACCCTATTTGCTCCGATCGTGGTCGCGCAATCGCCAACACGGAAAATCCCGACAGCGCCCCAGGCGGCCATGCAGAAAAAGGCCAAGGGCAAGAAGGGCGTCATGCGGGGCACCACACAATACGACCGCTGGCAGGCGGCGATCAAGCAAGCCGACAGTCGTGCGGCCCAGTACAGGGCAGGCAACAAGGGGGTGAAGTAAGCCATGAAACGCCACTTCTTCCTCATTGCCTTCCTGCTGCTGTTCAGCGCGTTCGCGATGGCGCAAGCGCCATCAATTCCAACCTGCGATGGTTACGATGCCACGGGCGTTGTTCCAATCGTCAAAGCCACAGGGTCCATTGTCTGTACTGACTACTTCGGTAGTCCCAACTGGGCGAACAGTCCGCTCCCAGCTGGAACGATTTTGAGCTTTACCGTGCTCAATGGTGGCAGCGGCTACATCAACCCGACGGTCGTCATCACCGACACCACCGGAACTGGCGCCACCGCCACAGCGACGGTCGACACCGCGAACGGCAACGTCATCAGCGGCGTCACCGGCACCGGCACTGGCTACACAATGCCAGTCGTCACCATCGTGGACACCAACTGCGGTGGGACAGCACAGCCAGCCTGCGGTTCTGGCGCGATGGTCACTGCGAACATCGGTGCGCCGTTCGTGAGTGGAACGGGAATGCTCAAGTTCCTAGACGCATTGCCGGACCTGAAGTCCCAGCTTGCGAATGCTGACACTGCGACATTCGCGGGGTCCGATTTCTACATCATCGGGCTTGGCGATTACACCACGCAGATGCACGCGAACTTGCCGCCCACCAAACTGCGCGGATATTGCCAGCTTCCAAGTGCCTCGGCGACGGCCTGCCCTAATGGGTCTAACTCGTATTTAGGACCAGTCATTCTTGCGCAGAAGGACCGGCCAGTTCGCGTTTTGTTCAAGAACCTGCTGCCGACCGGACAAGGTGGCGACCTGTTCATCCCGGTCGATACAACTTACATGGGTGCCAACGACGCGCAGAACCGCGCGACGTTGCACCTGCACGGTGGCGCGACTCCATGGATCAGCGATGGCACACCGCATCAATGGATCAAACCCGCGGGAGAAGTTGGCGCTGCTAAAGGCGTCAGCACGGCATACGTTCCAGACATGTGGTTCGACGCTACGGGCGCATTGATCGGCTCGTGCGCTGGCCAGACAACTTGCACTGCGCCGGGCGCGACCAACGATCCCGGTCTGGGGAGCCAGACATTCTTTTGGACGAACGCACAGGGCGGACGTTTGATGTTCTACCACGACCACGCCTACGGCATCACTCGGCTGAACGTCTACGCCGGAGAGGCCGCTGGCTATCTGCTCTACGATGCCGTAGAAGAAAATGCATTGAATACCGCTGGAGCACCGGGAAGCATCACCGGTGGCGACCTCGCGCACTTGATCCCGCTGGTGATTCAGGACAAGACGTTTGTCCCGACCGCTGCACAGATCAATGCTACCGACCCGACGTGGGGAGGTCCAGGCGTTGCATTCGGCGCATCGGCGCTGACGACGGGTGCGAACGGCAACGGCGACCTCTGGTTCCCGCACGTCTACATGCCGAACCAGAATCCAAATGATCCGGTCACGGGTGCCGCCGCCTTCGGCCACTGGGACTATGGTGCCTGGTTCTTCCCACCGCTGACCAGCTTGACTGCAGCGAATCCGCCAACGGCTGTGACCGTACCGTGCGCGAGTTCGGCCGCGGGCGGACAGACTTGGCAGTGTCCGATCATTCCAAACCCTTCGGGCACTCCGGAGTCGTTCATGGACACGCCCGTCGTCAACGGCAAGGCGTATCCGGTTCTGCACGTGGCGCCTGAAGCATACCGCTTCAAGATCTTGAGTGCTGGCAATGATCGCTCGTTGAACCTGTCATGGTTTATTGCCGACGCAACGCAGAACAACACGGAAGTCGCCATGCTGCCGGCAGCACCTCCAGTAGCGGGTGGCGCCGTGCCGCTCTGCACGTTGATCAACCCCGTAGCGGTCCCATCGCTGGTCTTGGGCCTGACGACGGGACTCTTGGATGCTACGGGCAATCCTCTCAATGGCACCGGGCTTCCCGCGAACTGCTGGCCGAACTACGGTCCGCAGGCTGGCATTCCCACGCCGCAGACCATGTGGGCGGCTGACGGTCGCGCTGGCGGCGCACCCGACCCGCGCAACGCTGGCCCCGCGTGGGTGCAGATCGGCAGCGAAGGCGGACTGCTTCCCGCCCCGGTCGTCATCCCACCGACGCCGGTGAACTACGAGCAAAATCCGAGGAGCATCACGATTGGCAGCGTCGCCATGCACGGCCTGTGGCTCGGGCCGGCGGAGCGCAGCGACGTCATCGTGGACTTCTCCAAGTTCGCTAACAAGACGCTCATCCTTTACAACGACGCGCCAGCCCCGGCTCCGGCGCTGGACTCGCGCCTGGACTACTTCACGGGCGACGGCGATCAGACGCCGCTCGGCGGTGCGCCGAACACGCAGCCTGGATACGGGCCAAACACCCGCACCATCATGCAGGTTGTCGTGGACGCCCCATCTCCGGGCAACGGTCGGGTGCTCAACCTTCCGGCGCTGAAGGCCGCGTTCGCATCAACGGCGACCGCGCCAGGGTTGTTCGCCTCGACTCAGCCAACTGCCGTCGTGCCCGAGCCTGGCTACAACACGGCATACAACGCCAGCTTCCCCGCAAAGTACATGGGGATTCAAGACACGACGATGACGTTCACACCGATACCGGCTGCGAATGTGAAATTCGAGTCCCTGCTGGGGGCTGAAAACCTGCCTCAATGCAGCGCGACGGCGCCAGCACTATGCGCAGGCCTGAACCAGAAGACCATCCAGGAACTCTTCACACTGGACTATGGCCGGATGAATGCGACGCTCGGCACGGAGTTGCCGCTGACCAACTTCCAGAACCAGACCACGATCCCGCTCGGATACGTCGATCCTACGACTGAGATCGTGCGCCAGGGCGACACGCAACTCTGGAAGATCACGCACAACGGAGTCGATACGCACTTCATCCACTTCCACTTGTTCAATGTTCAGGTCGTGAACCGCGTGGGATGGGACGGTTCGGTCCGTCCGCCTGATGCGAACGAATTCGGCTGGAAGGACACGGTGCGGATGAACCCGCTGGAGGACATTCTCGTAGCTCTCCAGCCAATCACCCCGCCAACGCCGTGGCCGCTGCCCAACAGCGTCCGCAACAACGACGTGTCGGGTTCAACCATGAATTTCTCGAACCTGAACCCGTTCAATAACGGCGCCGCGGTCACGCAAGACGGTCCGACCAACTTCGGTTGGGAGTACGTCTGGCATTGCCACATCCTCGGCCACGAAGAGAACGACATGATGCGGCCGATTATGTGGCAGGTTCCACCGCCAGCGCCGGGCAACTTGCTCGCCGCTCTTGACACGGTAAATGGTGGCGTGAAACTGACCTGGACGGATAACTCCGCCAGTGAAACTGGCTTCATCATCCAACGCGACACCGATTCTACGTTCCCCAATCCGGTGACAATCAACGCTCCCGCCAGCGCAACACTTAACCCGGCTGGAGAAGGCACCGATTGGGGTACCATCCAAACCATCACCGACAATGCATCCTTGACCCCGGGCGTCAATTATTACTACAGAGCGCAGGCGATCGATGATGGGTTCAAAGCACCATTCGAGCAGAGCTACAACGTGACATCAGCGCTGTTGTCGACCTGGTCGAACACAGCGCAGATTCTGCCGGCGCCCATCGCTGGTATCGCGCCGACAGTGCTCGCATTCGGCAACGTCGCCGTGGGAAGTTCCACGCAGACACTTGCTAACGGACAACTAGCACAGGTCACTATCTCGAACACTGGCAATGCCGATCTGACACTATCCGCGGTCCAGAGTGGGTCGACGGACTTCGTCTCTAACGCATCCAGCTGCGTGACCGTAACGGCTGGCAGCACGTGCCAATTTGCCGTGACGTACACTCCGTCGACGGTGGGGCCGGCGAGTAGCACCATCACGTTCACGACTAACGATAGCGCTCACCCCAACCTAACGGTCTCCATGACGGGCGACGGGATTGTGGGCACGGCAATAACCCTGGCTGCTCCAACCATCACCTATGGTCAGAACGGCTCGGTTACGGTTAGTGTGGCGGCCACGAGCGGAACTGCGGTTCCGACTGGCAATGTCACGCTGGCAGTTGACGGAGGCGCGGCCGTCAGCCAACCACTGGTCACTGGCTCCGCGACGTTCACCCTCACTGCGCCCACGGTTGGTAGCCGCGCTCTCGTCGCAAACTATGCGGCGCAGAATGGCTTCCAGGCCAGCACAGCGAACGGCACGCTCGTCGTGAACCCCGCCCCGTTGACCATCACCGCTAGCAGCGGCTCGATGATTTACGGCGGATCAGTCCCGACGATCACGCCGTCGTTCAGCTCGTTTGTCCTCGGGCAGACGGCAGCAACTGCACTCACGACGCAGCCGACCTGCTCCACGACTGCGACGAGCGCGAGTCCGGTGGCTTCCTATCCGAGCACCTGCTCGGGCGCGGTGGCTCCGAACTACGCAATCACCTACGTTGCCGGATCTGTCACCATCGGCAAAGCCAGCAGCATGACGGCGATCGTTTCCAACCTGCCGAACCCCTCGATCATCGGGCAGATCGTGACCATTAAGTACTCGGTCACGCCGCAGTTCCCGGGATCAGCAGTGACGGGCACGGTTACCGTACAGGCCAGCTCGGGCGAAAGGTGCTCCGCTGCTCCGACCGCTGGTGGCTGCCCCATCACGTTCCAGACGGGCGGCACTCGCACCCTCACCGCGACGTACTCCGGCGACACGAACATCAACGGCAGCGCGTCGACGACGGTGACACAGAAGGTCAGCGGCGTCAGCCTGAGCACGACCTCGCTGTTGTTCGGCAACCAGGTTGTCGGCAGCATCAGCGCGGCACAGCAAGTGACTCTGGCGAACGTTGGCACGGCCACGTTGACGATCAGTAACATCCAATGGAGCCCGAACTTCTCCGACAGCAACAACTGCGGAGGAAGCTTGGCCCCCGGACGTAGTTGCCGCATCAACGTGAGGTTCGCCCCGACGACGACTGGCGTCCTTACGGGAACGCTGACCATCACGGATTCGGACATCACGAGTCCACAGATCATCACGCTGACCGGAACCGGGGTTCAGGCGGGTGTCAGCCTCAGCCCAACGTCGTTCAACTTCGGAACGGTGGCGCGGCGTTCGTCGGCGACGACGACCTTCACGCTCAACAATTCCGGCACGTCGTTGCTGACGATCAACTCTATCCGCATCAGCGGGGGGAATGCCAATCAGTTCTCGATCCCATCGAGGACTTGCGGCAACAGCCTCGGAGTTGGCGCGAGTTGCACCATCAACGTTCGCTTCTCGCCGACTAACCGAGGAACGTTCAACGCGACCTTGCAGGTCACGGACAATGCGCCTAACAGTCCGCAGACGGCAGCGTTGACTGGAACGGGTCAATAACATCGCATATCCGGCTTGTCGGTTGCTCGCGTGTCACACGCGGGCAACCGGCGGTCGGGCGTTGACACAGAACAGACACTGTGTTCAAGAGCGCCACTTCAGGTGAAGAACCATCCCAGTGGGATCACAATTTGCGGTCGGGCCGAAGAGAAGAGACCTGCGAATGGCGCTAGAAGTTGGGTACGAAAGTGTCGAATACGAAATTGTCAGACTACGTGCAGAACAGAAACAGATTCTGGTTGCGTTGCACACGCTGTTTGATCTGCTGGAGGAATATGCACCTTGCTGGTACACAGAAGAGCACCACCAGCGAGCGCTCGCCGCTCTGGCAGTAAGTGCGAGCAATGCCTTTAAACAGAAACTTCCGGTCAAAGGTAATGAGCTCGAATGCAAAACGCTTACCGCGAATACCAGCGGCAGCAAACAGGAGACGGAGGTGCTGAAACTAGGAGTAACATTTCCCTCTATCAAATGACTCCTGCGCCCTAGCAAGCCAGGCGAAAAACTATGAACGCGTCGAAGTGAGTTTGCTCTCGAAGAATCGTGATACCGGGTCCTGGTTGGTAACAGGAATCACATCTTGACATGTCCTACGTCCCTGCTCGGATCCTGACTTCTAGGTCAGTATTCTTGTGTTGAAATTCACGTTTTCCCGGAGACGATAGCTCATGGATTGTGGAAGCTGCCCAGCGGAGTACGGAGTACTAAGTGCACATCGAACTCACGGACAAGACTTCGATTCCTCGTAAGAACACCGAATCGCGAAGTACCTACGCACGGCATGCTGAGCCACACCCAATCCGCTACGGCCTTCCTTGTGCGAACTGCAAGCTCTATTATGCAGCAGAACTTGCGGTCTGCCCGATCTGTGGTTGCGGCAATCGTCTTTCGCCAATAGCCGAAGTTGTCGGTTCCCCTTCGGGGCGATAGAGGGTTGTTCCTAGAGACTCCGAGAGCTGCGGCGCAAACCCCGGTCTTATCTGGTGGTGGGCAGTGGTGGTCTGGGACGGTAATCGGAGCTACTTCACTGCTGAACCGAGGACTTGCCGTGAGGAAACCGCGAATCTACGCAGCCACTGCGTATCGCTGCGCCCGAATCTCCTTGCCCGCTGGCCTTCGGCAACCACCCCGACGGGCGAGGGAGAAACCATTTCCAATCCAGCTGAAAGCCGGCCCGATGCTACTCCACTGCAACCGTGGCATGACCAGAACGAGAAGCGCTTTCCATCTCGACTAGCGGCGGCAGCGAAGCACTGGTACCAACCAAATATATGTCACTCTACAACGGCCGCGATCAAGATTCGGCCGCTGTGGCCATTCATGCCGCTGTGAAGGTCGAGTTCGCTCCATCAAGATGTGCTTGAAGCGTTGAGAATGGACTAATGCGGGAGTGGCTAAGAATGTGAAAAGCTCCAGCCTATTAGGACTTTGGTGGGATGGCTGGAGCAGGTATCCAGGTTCAAGCCGCAATGTACGCCACCCAACTCAGTTTCGTCTGTGATCTAGATCACGCTCCCGTGTGATAAACATGAAGTGAGTCCGATTTTGGCTCATGCGATTCGTACTGAATAACCTGGTTTGCCAAACGTGATCTGGTCGGGAGATTGCAAGTTTCCTGGCGTGGACGAGAAATCGGTCGCGCCCGTACTTATTGGAGAAATGTGTTCGGAAAACCTAGTTGATATGTGGACGGTAAGTTCCTGAGTCAAAGGCGGTGCCCCCTCCCGGATTCGGCTGGAGCGACCCCCAGCCTGGTCCGCGTGACGCAAAAACTATTCTTGAGCAGAAAATCGCACGAAAAGTCGTCGTTAAGTGGGTTGATAGGTCATTCGCGAAACGGCGAAGAGTCACACGAAATTACTGTTTTGTTGAGTCTGATCACCTGCCTTTGTGTCCTGAGTCACTGATGATCATCAGTCCGCAAGATAAACTTGGACATCGTAGTCCGCCTTCCCCCGACTTGCTAGATAGAGCTTCTCCCCCTGGGCCCCAGGTTCAATCTGTCAAATTTCCTGTCCGGAGGTGCGCCGCGCTGGACCGCTCGTGCCGCTGAACAGTGATCAGGGGAATTTACCTGTTCAGAATCTTTGGGGGAGGGCGCACGGGCTGTCCAACGGGGAGCACCTTCGGTAGATTGGTGGTGCGTGTGACCTGCGATGAGTGCCGCGCGCAGATGTGCACGGACGATCTGTTGAGTAATTTGAGATGTGCTGAGTGCCGACAAATTAAGTTTTCACGCTTTTACCACTTTGCTCGTAGTGCCGGACTTGTTGCACTTTCAAGTATTCTCGGCTGGCTGTTGGGTCGCCACTCCAAATCGTGAAGCGCATCACAGGTGTCCGTGACACCCATCCTACGAGAAGTATTCCTTCAAGCCTACCCTCGATCCAAACTGCTCGTCGGGGAGTGACTGTATGTCCCTGAGGTTTGTTCCTCTCGATTTGGAGATTGCACTCCAGCAAGACTCTCAGAAGATCGCAATGCGAAAAGGCGAGGTCTTGTTTCGCCGTGGTGAGAGCGCCTGTGGCATATTCGTCCTCTTGAGTGGGAGAGTGATTCTGGATTTGGGACTTGACGCTTGTTTCCCTCGGACCTACGAAGCGGGGGCACTGCTCGGCCTGTCGGCGACTCTGACGCGAGGCATCTACTCTATGACTGCCACAGTCATGGAGAACGCAGTGGTCGCCTTCTGGAGCCGCGAGGCATTGGAATCACTGCTCCAAAGGCAACCACGATACTACCGCGAATTGGTTGACATTCTTGAGGAGAGCATATCTGGGAACGAAAGATCTCCCCAGCACATTCAGTTTGGGATCAGGGAAGTGTAGTTCATTGAAGGAGTCTCGGGATGAATCATGTTGCCCAAATGGCCGTTATTGCCAGATTCCTGCGTGACGAGGAGAGGTGGCTCTGCGACACATGTATCGGTCGCCTGATGGGCGTCGAGGGCGGGCGAATAAGCGACTTCACCCGGCGAATGGCTAGGGCACAACGCTATTTCGCAAAGACACGGAGGATCGGATGTGCGGAGTGCGGCACTCTTTGCCATCCATGCACCCGAGCCTTGACCCGTGACTTTATGTGAAGAAATACCATTCTAAATTGGCGAAACCAGATGTTTGTACTCATGCGCACTGACAGCTCTTACCCTTGATCCCCTGCACGAGGTCGCACTGCCTACACAAAAAGTGAACTTCTTGGCAGTCGGCTTAGCCCTTCGGTACCTGCGAATCATCGCGGTCGAGCGCAGACTTAAAGCCGCGAATGCTCTCGCCTAAGCTCTTGCCAAGGCTACTGAGTTTGCTCGGCCCGAAGATGAGCAGTGCGATCACGAATACGATAAGAAGTTCCGGAATGCCAATTTTGCCGGCGAACATCGGCTGGCCCCTTCTTTTCGAAATGTGAGCCCCGCCGATGTCCCTAGCGACGGGGCTCGATTAAGGCTACGGTTAAGTAACAATCAAGGGTCGCATCATGTCGTGCTCCTCGTGCTCGAGGATGTGGCAGTGCCACACATACTCGTTGCCGCCCGTTCTGGGACTAGGCGGCACAGTGAATGGCAGGTTCGACGGCAAAGCAAACTGCATGATCACCCGCGTCACCTGTCCGGGGTTCATGCGTACCGTCTCCTTCCAACCTCTGTAGTTGTCGTCGGGAGCCACGAACGGTCCATCTGGGGTTCCGACGGTTGTAAACGGTGCTCGTCCCAGCACCTGCACGTTCGACAAGTGGAAGTGCATGGGATGAGTGTCGCCGGTGTTGTTATACACGTCCCACATAACGACTTGCCCATTGTTGTAGACCTCGGTGGGAGTGTCGTCGTAGTTCCGGCCGAAGCTGTCGCTGTAGATTTGCTGATCGGTCCCTACCCGCTGAATCAGGCGACCGTAATCGTCGAAGTCCTCGTTCAGTGTTTTGTTCTCTGCGAGCACGCCTGGCGCATTCGGATCGAGATCTGGTTCGTTAAATGGCAGGTGAGATTGATCGTAAGCCGCCTTGAGTCCGCCGTTGCCCAGCGCGCTCAAGGTACTCGCAAAGGTGAGCGGATCCGGAGCACCCTTAAGCCGGACTACCCGGAACTGCATCAGGGTGCGAGTGTTGGGGCCTTTGCCCAATATAGTGGCGGGTGCGCCGCCGATCGGGGTTTGGTCATTATCGCCCGTGAAGTAATCGTTGCGAGAATCGCCTCCCGGGAAGGGCGCCGGCGCATCGCTGTAGAGGATGAGCCTGGAGCCGACTGGAACGTTCGAAAAGTCGACAATCACCATGGCGCGCTCCGCGGGAGCGAGCAGCAAATTCCGCGGACCCTCAGGATCAACTTCGTCAGGCGCGATCCGTGGCATCAAGTTGTTGGAATTCTCATTTACGAAGATGCCACCACTGAGTTTTGCGAAGACCGCTGGGTCGGGCAGCAGTCCGCCTTCATTGCCAATCTGCAGGAAAGCGGGTCCGGCCTTGCCGAAATCCGGTTCCTTTGGATTCAACGCCGACTCGTAAAACAGACTCAGGTTGAAGAAGCGAGCTTGCGAGCCGTTGAGGAAGGTCAACAGGTATCTCCGGGGTTCAACCTGGACATAGGGGTAGGCCTCGCCATTAACCACCGGCGTGTCCCCAAAGAACTCAGGGACGCACGACGGCGAAGGTGAAAGCCCTTTGTTGGTGAAACCATCAGAGGGTGTGCCCAAATCCCAGCGTCCGGCAAGACTGCCTTGATTGGATTCGTAGAGATATGGATACCAGAGATCTCCAGGCCGACCCCACAGGTCCGCGGTTGGCTTGAAAGTCTTCTCCTGCAGAACCAGCGGGATGGTGTAGTTCAAAGGTGGCACCAGCGGTGGGCCATTCTTGGAGCTGGTCACAGCGTCGTATACAGCGTCCGTGACCAGATATCCGGCGGCTAGACCGGCATAAGCATTAAGACGGGTGATGCCGAGGGCGTGGTCATGAAACCACATCAGGCGCGTGCTTTGGCTGCTCGGATAGTAGTACTCGGCGGTATCGAGCGTGCCCGGCACGCCATTAGTAAAACTGGGTCCGTGGGTCCCGTCTGGAGCAAACCATGAGAAGGGCCCACCATCCATGTTCCAAGGTACCAGTCCACCATGCAGGTGAACGCAGATGCGGTTGGCTGCCGCTCCGTTGTCGGCACCCATGAGCGTTGTGTCCACTGGGAGCGGATGTACACTTGGCAGGTTGTTTTTCATCCTGATCCGCACGGGCTGATTGCGTCTGCTCACAATGACCGGCCCAAGATAAGCTGATGAGCCCGTGGTTTGGTCCGTGTAGCCCCACAGCTTGGTGGGATTCGGAAGGTCGGGATGCATTTGTTGGCGGAATTGTTTGGCCACCAGCTTGTACAGCACACTGCCATCTTTCTTCAGAGTGCCATTAGCGATCGGCAAGCCAGTACCTAGCCCAGGAAGCGGGGAAATGAATTTCCGTAGAATCGGGCTTTGTGAGTATGCCCAAGCCGTACCTTCAAACCCTTTGAACAATGCCAAGCCGGCACCAGCCATGGCTGTCATCTTCACGAATTCTCGTCGATTCATATGTCAATGTCCTCCGGGAATCTCGTCGACCCGGCACGCATCCTTGATGTCATGTGCGCCCAGAGATGAGACGAGCAGGCCTCTCCTGCATCCTCGCAACAGGGAGCGAGGGCGCGTGGGCCGAGGCATCAGAGTTAACTCAGCAAGGAGGGCATGACGACGTGGCGCTCCTCGCCAGTAAATGCTTCAACTTTAGGTGCCAGACAGGAATTTCCCTTCGTCCGATCCGCGCAAGCCAAGCATGGAAATGTGCGTGTTCCCACCGACAGGAAGTGCATGTTCAGGAGCGCAACCTGAACCTGCGGCGAAATTCCTGAGGGGGCATCTTCATAGGGCCCGGGGCCGAGTCACGAAGCGGATGGGCCTTGGGGGGAATTCCGCAACGCTGGCAGAGTTTGTACAAGAACTCTTACCATGCGGCAGTGATTGTGGACACGCAAGTCAGTGATCAAGGTCACCAATCTCCGGCTGATTTGTTGCATTCCGCGCATGAAGCGACGTCAGCGTTTCCACCCCAAACCTTGCTCGATAGCATTCGTCCTGAAGGCATTCGTGCTGTCAAGGCGATCGACCCTTCGCCATGACGACCAATGACGCTAGATCATTTCTTGTCTCAGCACCTTGCACGAGCGAAAAGTTCGCTACTCGAGAGTTCGGATACGCGCAACCGTTTTCCGTACAAACTTGCCAGTCCGCATCGCCTGCCAACAGGGTCTACAGACTGTTTAATCCCTCACGTGACCTGTCGCGTCAAAGGTGACGAAAATCACGGACCTCCATGTCAACAATCACTGCGAATTGTATTCACAATTGTGTAAGAAGGGTATGTCGAGAGAACCCTCTCCTCCCCTCTTGGGCCCCCGTTTCGAGATTTCGTGGTCGGCTCTCTCAGGACCCGGTACAAAACTTTGGGACGTTCACACGTACGGGTAGTGCGCCGCACTGGGCTGCTCGTGTTTTGCTGACGGGTTGCTCTGGAGAAAGTTCCATCAGCAAACCCTGGAGAGGGCTGCATGGGGCGGTCCAGTGGGAGCAATCCCCGGACAGTCATGGGGAGTGGCCATGAATTGCCATGCCTGCCGCGCAGAGATGTGTACGGAAGGACTGCTCAGCAAGCTGCGATGTGCAGAGTGCCGCCAGATCAAGTTTGAGCAAATCTGCGACGCTACGCTCAAAGTCGCACTTATTACGCTGAGCGGTGTCTTCGTTTGGTTCCTCGTCAGTCGTTTAGATGAGGCGCATAGGGCGCGATCATGGGTGACCAAGACGCATTGATCGCTTTCCAACTCGGCGAGAGCTTGGATCAAGAAACAACCCGAAGGCTGTGGACCTCTGGCTATATTGAAGTCGCCAATCATGACACCTGCCCAAGTGAAACGAGAGAACTCAAGGGGACGTGGATAACACCGAAAAGCTGGAGCCTGCTCGAAAAATCACAACCAGCGTTTTGGCGCTAGCAAAGCCCTGGATGTCGCAAACAGGGCGGTTACAGTCATTCCCCTGTGCCCGGCTATCTTTCGAGTGCGTCAGAAGTAGGCAGGAGCACCGTTGTCCACACAATGGACAGCCGTGAATGCGGTCCTTCATTTATTAGGAACGAACATTCTCCTCCTCGTAGCTTGACGAAGGCGTCCATTGTGTGGACAAGTCGGCAGTGTGGACTCGCCTAGCGACTACGCTCCCTGCAGCAACGATTCAGCGATCTCCACCCATTCGCGCTCAAGCGTTGCTCGGGATGGCGTCTTTCTCGCGTGACGGTACCAATATTCCCCGTTCGAGTTGTCACCCTCTTTGCGATGCAGGTACGCATGGACCCACGCACCCTCGGGACCTTCATTTTTCTGCGCCGATTCGTGCGCTCGCGTCCAGTCCATTTCGAGCCGCAGTTTGTGAGCACAGACAGTGCAATTTCGCCGGTGGCGTCCTAAAGAGAATGGGTATTGTCTACGCTGTAGCATTAGCCTCAATATCGACATCTTATCAATTCTGGCCTCTTAGAACGACCCGTTCCATGCAAGGCCGGAACTCATTCGACTGCGATTTCACCGCTGACGATTTTTGCAAAATTCGCTCTCAGTTTCTCGTGGTCAGTTCGTGAAATTCGTGGTGGGTCCGGAGGAAAGTAACCCGCGAAACGCTGATCACGCTTCAGTTGTTCGATACGATCGTCGAGGCTAATGCTCCGGCCGTCGTCATCACTGACGCGACTGCATATTCACGAGAACCGACAACTTCAGCGCGGGATTCGAGATCATCGCGAACTGGGCTATTCCAAGGCAGACGATGGCGAGACAAAGCTTTGCCGATTTCGAGGGTGATGAACTTCCGCGCAGTGGGACTCATCTCTTGAATTGACTCTTTCATCTTCAATCCTCCGCTATCTGGGAGGGTAGCATGCAGCCGCAAGTTAGAGCACACATGTGGGAGAGAGTGCAGCACCTTGCATCGTGTCGCATGGACGCGAGACGGACTCTGTGCGAGTGATGGGAAGCAACGGGAATCGACCGAAGCTACAGCCTTCGCGAATTAAGTTGTCTTGGAGAAAATGCGCACACAAAACGCACACAGAACCGGTCTTTTGAGTCCTTGGTGTCCTCTGTGTCCATCATCGAATCAGCAAGTTGCTGATAATGCTGGATGCTGAATCGTTCAACTCCGTCCCT
>UEXT01000324.1_pt1 | contig 20725 bp, 20 predicted proteins | sample 4301081 | NCBI WGS metagenome assembly UEXT01 (sample SAMEA4773177, study PRJEB27434) | metagenome | biome: 2259; feature: agricultural soil; material: soil | place: USA | collected 2014-09 | depth 0.25 m
ATAAAAGCGGTAGTTTGCACCGTCCTCCAGCACAACCTCCGGGCCGAAGTGTTGATACGGACCTTCGTCTAAAACCGTAAACAACTCAAAGGGCGGCAGCAAGGGCACCGGGTCTTTGTCGTTCACAAACCGGAGCAACGGCAGCGTGCGATATTTTCGGACCCCCTCGCTGTTCGTGACTTTCGGTTGGCCGAAGGTCATCGCCTGTCCGAGCTTGAATCCATCCTCCTTCAGCAACATGAGGACGATGACTCCGGCAGCCCCGCCGAAACTGTGTCCCGTGACTCGGGTTTCATAGTCCGTTTTCAGAAGCGGCTTCGCGAACTGGTACACCTGAATGGCCGCGTCCGCGAATCCCTTATGGAGCGGGATCTGCAATCGGGAGTCCACGACCTTGTTGTAATCCGTATCCAATCGTATGTTGATCAGATTTGAGGTGCCGCGAACGACGATCCACTGCACACGCTTGACATCATCCTGCTCCACATAGGCCTTGATTCCGGACGAAAGGGGCGAACTGATACTAATGCGCACCGCCGTGCCACTCTGCTTCTGAATGGTTCCGTCTTGTTCATACGCAAGCGCAGCCCGCTGGGCATACTGAAGGGCCTGGTTGAAGTCGATCGGCTTTGGAGGTGAGGAGGGAGTCGGCTTTTTCTCCCCGCAAGCAGAGAGGCTCACCCCTATCAGTGCCAGGACGCCTAGTATTGAGATAAACCGAATGGCGAAAGTTCGAGCCGTCGGGGGCCTAGGAGTTCGCTCCTTCCATGAAAGGGAGACAGTCATAGGGCATAGACAACACTTGATTGTTGGAGAAGTCAAGCGCCCTGGAGAAAGGATATGAGTATCCTTGCAGAAATCGAGTTCATGCCGAAGGATCTACCCGAGGGTTTTTGGCACTCCTTGCGTTGTTTGGCCTAGATCATTTTTCTGCGACTGCGCAAACTCCGGTGCGATGACGTTCAGCCTTCGTGATAAATCGTACCCCTCGAAATCCGGCCTGCGTCAGTAGCCGCACCAAATCTTGACCCGTATAGAGCTGATACACGCCGGTTTGGGTGAGTCTGAACTTCTGGAGATTTTCTTTGGCGATGACATACAAGGCCAGGCGGCCACCTGACTTCATCACGCGATGGAGTTCTTGTAGGTTCGCCAGTGGATCTTTCCAGAAATAGGCCACGTTCGTCGCGAACGCTTTGTGGAAGGTGTTCTCGGGATAAAGCAGTGCGGTGGCGTCACCAAGGCACAGCTCGACCAACCCTTCATCGATAGCCGCGGCATTGCGACTGGTGGCTTGCTCCAGCATCGTCTGGGAAAAATCCACCCCGGCGACTCTGCCCCGAGGGGCGAGGCTTGCCGCCCGCTGAATGCCGTACCCAGGTCCAAACCCGATTTCCAGCACGTGATCGGTGGGCTGAATCTCAAGTTGGTCGATCGTCCAATCGATCCCCTCGCGATGGATACGAAAGAGAACGCCGATGAGTCGTCCAACCAATCCAGTCGGTTGACGAAATTGTTGTGCGAGGCTATCCCACAATCCCATATACGTCCTCGCCATTTAGCAGGGGAGAAACAGGGTCAGGAACTACTTCCTGAGTCGTGTCTGTGAACATCCCGAATTGGCACCGCTGCTCCCGCGCCGATCATAGCAAGGCACAGTAGTCCTACTCCAATCCAGACCAGTTCGCGGAATCGCCGCAACAGCGCGAAGGTGATGCCGGTGACGTCTGAGTAGCCGAAGGCTTTGAGGAGCAGCAAATTGCCGCCGTCTTGGGCGCCGAGACTGCCGGGGATAAAGAACGTGCCACCTTTGATGAAGACCGAGAGCCCGCCGATGGAAATGGCCGAAAGCGCCATCGCCGGCCCGCCCAGAAAATAGATCATGACGAACACTTCCAGGGCCTCCGCGAGCCAACCAAGCAAGTAGAGCCCGGTCGACGCGTAAAACGCCGGGCGGTTGTGCGTATAGAAATCCAGAATCGTCCGATCCAGCGACCGCAGTTGGTCCTCACGCGATTCCAAGAATCTGATTCTGAGTCCAACCTTCCGCAAAATCTCCAGAATCCAGGTGAACAGGCCCTTCCGCTGCACGAAGATGAAAGCCGTCGTGCCGAACAGTAAAAGGCCGACACTGACCGAGGCGGCTGCAATCGTGTGTCCGGACGAACCGTTAGCGCCAAGTAACCAGAACGCAAGTGCGAGGCCGACCAGGATGAACAGCACTTCGGCGATCGTCATCGTGGTCTTGGCGATGACAACGGAGGCCAATCCCTCCACTATCGGCACGTGGTGCTTTTTGAGCAGATATGCTTTGAGCGGTTCGCCCCCGACGTAGGCGGTCGGCGTGGTCATGTTCACGACTTCACCGGCAGTTCGGATCGCCAACAATCGCCAGAAGGGCACATGCTTTGCTATGTCGCCGAGCGTGACTTTCCAGCCATAGGCTTCGATCACATACATGATGAGGGAGGGAATCAGAATAGCCACCAGTGCAACTGGGCCGAGCGTGGCCGCTGCATCATAGATGTTTCTGGGGCCGATATGCCAAACGAGGAACCCGAGTGTGACGAGACCTATGAACAGGAGTACTAGTCTGAGCACGTGGGGTTAGAACCTATCATTCAATACGGGATGCTCAAAACGACCATCCAGCGAGGCCGCAAGGAGCGAAGACCCTGAGGCGTACGGTTGTCGGTACGTCGAGGGGAGCGAGAGACTGAGAATAAAGCTGGAGGTCGTTTTCGGCATCCCGTTCTAAGCACGGGCAATCGCGGACGGGCGAAGCACCCACAACATCGCAGCCACAAACCCCGTCGATCCGACCACGGCCATCCAGAGAAACCAATCCAGCCTGTCGAAGAAAGCAAATAGCAGTACGATAACCGAAAAGTCGCGGCTGGCCACGTTCTTGAGCATGAAGTCCGACCAGGCGGCATGCACCGGTGTCTTCCATTCATTTGCCGTTTTAATCTTTTGCGCTTTGTTCACCAGCGTGAATGACAAGGCGTTCCCGAGCACCGCCGCTGCCCCCAAGGCCAGCGGTACCCACGCGCCATCATGACCCGCCACCCGCAGGTACGAGCCGGCGGCAATTCCGACGAAGATGGCCATATGCACCACATTGTCCAACGCGATGTCGAGCCAGGCACCGAAGGGAGACTCCGTAAACGTGAGACGCGCGACTTCGCCGTCGCAGCAATCGATGACGGCCGCGAGTTGGAACAGCAGCGCCGCGATCAACCCCGCCTGGTAGGTGCCGAGGCCGAAGCAAGCAGCTGAGATGAGGCCGATCCCCGTCGCCACCAGGGTGACAGCATTGGGCGAGAAGCCGAAGGCCAGGAACACACGCGTGAACCAGCGCGAGAGCTTGCGATTGAAATAGCGATCGACGAATCCTTCATGTTCGCCCTTGAGAGACGAAAAAAGTTTGCGTTCGGCAAGCTGGACATCGGCGGGATCGCGCAGGTCCTGGTACCAATGGGATGGATTCGACTGTGTACTGAGAACGCGCACACGCCCCTCTTCCGCAGCCCGTTCGAGCCACCGCCGAAGCGGCACGGTCCCGCTCTCGATCCCGTCTCGGCTTGCGGCACTCATGAAGTCAACGGGGAGCACGACCACATCCGTGGCGACCAAGGCGGCATCATCCTGTCTCGACGAACTGAGCGAGAGGAGCCGTTCACCTTGTGTGGTGACGCGCAACCCCAAGCGTCGTTCCTGTTGATCTCGTACCGTGGCGGCCCGCGCCACGAGCATCACCTGGCCATCCTGTACTTCTCGGCGTAAATGCTCGACCAGCTGACGTGAGAAGGTACCCCGCACCCCGGAGACCAGACAGAAACCTCCCGATTCGGCTGCGAGGGATTCCCACGTGCGAGGATCGTCTAATGGAAATTCGCGAATCGGCATCCAGCGGACTGGGATGGTCAGGCTTGGTCCTTTTCCCAGAGCCTGCTTCAATTGATCTTCTTCCGACCCGACCAGCACGATCAACTGTCGCATCCCGGCTCGTTGCAATGTGAGCACTGTGCGCTGGAAGAGTCCAATACCGACTACCTGCGTCAGCGGACCGACGCGCCGCACTGGCAGGCGACCTGATTCGTCAAGGAGATCGATCGAGGGCAGCAAGATGGCCGTGGCCAATCCCTGCACTTCCGCTCGTTTTTGGATGAGACTTTCGCTCATATCAATAGGCTAAATTTTCGGCAGGATCTCTCGCTCCGCCCTCGCGACGTCTTCCGTGAAATCAATCTCGGTCCAGGCAAGACCGCCAATGGTCTCATACCCGACTTTCACATTCTTGAAAAACTCCAGTAGGGCATCTTCGTATTCCATGTGCCAGGCCTCGCGATCCACATAGGTTCTGAGCGAGGCCACGACGTGAGGCGTATCAGAATGACGCACCTTGAGAAACCCTACTCCTTCGCCAGTGCAATCATACCGGACCGGCATCTTCTTTGTCAGCGCGATCACCCGCCCGCCTTCCACGACGACCATACATTCTTCGCCGGTCTGTTTCACCGTTTCATCCATCAAGAGGCAGTTGGGCCAGGGCGACTGCATTAGTCGTTTCAGGATTTCACGATGAAAAAGGACGTCGGCATCCATGATGATGACGTCGTCGTCCAGCGCGGTCCGCGCAACCCAGAGCGACGAAATGCTCCCGCGATGAAATTGCTCGTTGACCAGAAAGTTCACGCGCAGGCCACAGGAATCGGATTCCGCGGCCGACCGAATCATCTCCTGCTTGTACCCCACCACAATATCGGCGCGCTGGATGCCGAGGCTCGCCAATGTCGCCAAATACCGATGGAGGAGCGTGTGCCCACCGATTTGAATGAGGCACTTGGGGCGATGTTGGGTAACCGTCCAGAGGCGTTTTCCTACGCCGGCTGCCAGGATGATGGCTTTCATGTGGCGGCGCAAATGCGTTCGAAGGCATCGAGGAATCCCTGGATTTGAGCCTGCGATAGCACCCCCATGTTGGCAATGCGAAATATCTGGCCCTCCAGTTGTCCCTGACCGGCATAGATCACGTAGCCCTGCTCCTTCAACTTGTCGTGGAGCTGGGGGTAGCTCAGGTCGACCGGCAGATAATAGGCCGTGATCGTGTTGGACTGGTGCTCAGGCGGTAATAGCGGCTTGATGCCGAGCTTCGCCATACGGTCCCGAATGAACGTTGAGATATTCCTGTATCGTTGAATGCGCTTGGCAACTCCTTCTTCCAGTAGTTCACTGAGAGCCTCATCGAATGCATAGTAGAGTTGGACGGCCGGGGTAAATGGGACCGTTCCGCGGCCTTGATCATCGACATAATGGGTCAAATGTAGATACCAGGACCGTTTGGGATACTTCCGCATCTGCTCAAGGAATCCCTTCCGCACGAGGACGAACGAAACACCGGGAAATCCCTGGATGCACTTTCCTGCCGTGCCTGCCACCATATAGATGTGTGGTCCGGCGATATCGATTGTCTCCCCTGCCAAGCTGCTGACTGCATCAAGAATGAAGACGCGGTTCTGGCTATCGACAACCTCGGCAATAGCTCTCACAGGGTTGATAAGGCCAGTGGTGGTTTCGTGGTGGACCATTGCCACAGCATGGACCTCCGGATGTTGCCGCAGCGCGAGGCGTAGTCGTTCAGGATCGGGGCGGACTGTCCACTCGTACTTGAGCTCCGAGACCCCTAATCGATTTAATCCGACGATTTGTGAGATCCGTTCGCCATACACTCCGTTGTTCAACACGAGGAGGCGCTTCCCGTGAGGCACCGCGGACATCAATGCCGACTCAACAGCTGATGTCCCCGACCCGGTGATGAGCACGGCGGCATAGTCGGATTCGGCGCCTGGCACGAACGCTCGTAAGAGCTTGTCTTGAATTCTGTAGAGTAAGTCGGTGAATTCTGTTTCGCGATGGCAGATGTCCGGGCGCTGCAAGGCCTGACGCACGCGTTCCGACACATTCACCGGTCCTGGGTTCAATAGAATCATGCTCTCTTGCCTTCTCTTTCACAGAGAGACGAGAGGGTTGTCCTTTACTGCGCACATCGAGCGAGGACCTTCTAAGTGTACCCGCTTTGCGAGCACAAAGGACGACCCTCTTGTCTACCTACTCTACCGCCTTCATAAACCGCTTCGTGATATCCGGCGGATCGAGCACAATCCGGCCCGCATCTTCAGCCAATTCGTTGACCTTGATCAGCAACATGCTCGGCCCGTCCTTCTTGAGCATGTCTTTGAACTCGTAGACTAGATCTTCTCGCTCACGCACCCGCTCTACGTTGACGTACCCGGCGGCCTTCGCCACCTTTTCGAGCGGCACCACGTTCGAAATGGTAGGTTGGTTACCAGTGCTGCCGTACACTTCATTATCGAAGACCACATGGATGAAATTTTTCGGCTTCAGCGCGCCGACCGTCGCGAGCGTGCCCATCCCCATCAAGACATTCCCGTCACCGTCGAAAATGACAACCTGTTTCTTCGGCTTCGTCAGCGCCACTCCGAGTCCGATCGCGGCTGCGACGCCCATCGATCCGATCATATAGAAGTGAGTTGGACGGTCGGCGATCTTTTGTGCCTCACGCGAGGGGAACCCGTTGCAAATGATGACCGGTTGATCGGTTAGGAGTTCCAACATCGCCGCCATTGCCATGGCCCGGCTCTGCATCGCGCCTTCTTCCGGTCTCATGGATGCAACCCCTTCACGACCCCTTTGGTAATGATCAGCGCCAAGGGGATGCGTTTCTTCATGAACGTCTCGGAAACCCACTTGAAGTCTTCGATCGCGGTCTTTTCCGTGAGCGTCCTGTGGGGGATCTTCATGGTGTCGAGAAACTGCGGCATGACCTCGCCCATTACGAGATGTTCCGGGGCATCCTTCCCAAGATGCCCCCGCCACGAAACGATGAGAATACAGGGTTGCTGATATATGTAGTTCAGTGAGATGAGCGTATTGAGTGACGTTCCTAACCCCGAGTTTTGCATCAGGACAGCCGGAATCTTTCCGGCCATGTAGGCTCCCGCGGCCATGGCGACGGCTTCATCCTCCCGCACAGCCGGTGTGTAGAGGCGACGTTCCATCAATTCGGCGATGATGCCGCCCAGGATCGAATCAGGAACTCCCGTAAAGAAGTTCACTCCCATATCCTGAAGGGCCTGCACAAAGACGTCACTCTCGATCATGGGCCTAGTTTTCTCGAAATGGTTTATGCTGACGGTCTGAACGCCAAAAGCGCGGCGAATTATAAGCTATGGTCCCCGCATTCTCAACAAAATGCAGGGTGTTGCGTCAAGTGAGTGACCATGTTAGCGTTCTGAGATGATGAGCCGACTGGGAATTCGAACTGTCCACTGTCTTACATGGTTTGGGTTCGCGTTATTCGTTAGCCACGTCTCGGTGGTCCACGCCGTCCCGCTGCTCAACGACCCGAAGGGATTCCACGATATTGCGTGGGGTGTTCCGTTGACCGCCAGACCAGAGCTGGAGGTCACGCGGGCCGGGCCACATGTGAACGAATATCGATTGAAGAACGAGGCGACTGCATTTGCGGGCGTTCCAGTCGAGAGCATTCGCTTCCTCACGGTGGATCAATTGTTTGCTCGCGTCACGATCCGCTATCGAGGTGAGTCCTCCCACCAGGAGATTCTGGCTTACCTTCAGCAGCAGTTCGGCCCCCTTGAACGCCTTCCCGGTCAGATGATGCGCGGACTCAATCAGCAGTATAATTGGCGAGGAGCTGAGACGGAGATCAACCTGACATATAATGCGAGCTCAGAACGGGGATTCATTTTCATCGACAGCCGAAGCTTGGCCCCTCGCTTTAACGATCAACTTACCGATTCACCGGATTGATATGGCTAGACCGAAACAGAATCGTCGAGCGGCCCTGTTGCATGTCTTCTTCGTGTGTGCCGCTCTGATCCTATCGCTCGTGACCCTAGTCTTTGCCGTTCCGATGCAGAACGATCCCAACGGCTTCGAGGGCATTCCGTGGGGGGCCGGCTTCTCCGAAACGGCCGATTTCAAGTTGGTCGACGACGGCCCGCGCGTGAAGGGCTACGAACTGGTACAGGGACCCCCTCCACTTGGCGGAGTGAAGGTGGACACCATGCGGTTCATCACGCTGAATGGAAAGTTCGCGCGTGTCACGATACGGTACCACAGCACCGAGGCACACAAACAAATCGTGGACTATTTTCAATCGAAATACGGACCGCTTGACCGTACGCCGGGACAAATTTCGAAGGGGGGTGTACAGCAACTCAATTGGCGCGGCGATGATACCCTGATTACCTTGACCTACGAGTCCGGCACGGACCGCGGCATCATCTTCTTCGAAAGCCGCTCGCTCGCCCTGAAACTCTCCGAGGGGCTGATGGCGCCTGATCCGGATCTCGGCGGGGCCACTTACTAGATTATCTGCTCACACCGCCTACCTCCTTGGAATATTTCTCATTGACAAGTGCCGAGCGGTTTCGCATCATGCGCACCTATGACGAACGCCGCTAAACTCCGTGCCCTCCTCAAACGCCCTGGTGTGATCAAGGCTGTCGGCGCTCACGATGCGCTGAGTGCGCGCCTGATTGAACGCGCCGGATTCGATGCGATTTGGGCGAGCGGCTTCTCGATTTCGGCCTCGCTCAAGTGCATCCCCGATGCAAGCTTTATCACCTCCAGCGAACAACTCGACGTCGAACGCCATATTGCGGAAGCTGTCTCGATTCCAGTTATCGCCGACTGCGATACCGGGTATGGCAATGCGCTGAACGTGATGCGCACGGTCAACGATCGTGAACGTGCCGGGGTCGCCGCCATTTGCATTGAAGATAACGTATACCCCAAGCGCTGCAGCTTCTACGCCGGCGTCCGCCGCGAACTCATTCCCATCGAGGAACATTGCGGCAAGATCAAAGCGGCCAAAGCGGCCCAGATTTTTCCCGAGTTCGTCATAATTGCGAGGACCGAAGCGCTCATCGCCGGATGGGGCCAGGAGGAGGCGTTAAAGCGAGCGGAGGCTTATGCCGAAGCCGGTGCCGATGCGGTCCTGATTCATTCGAAGTCTAAATCATTCGACGAACTCAAGGCGGTCTACAGAGCCTGGTCCGGCCGTGTGCCGCTAGTCGTGGTGCCAACAATCTTCGACCAGACCACCGCGGCGGAAATGGAAGAGGCCGGGGCAAAGATCATCATTTATGCAAACCAGCCGGTTCGGGCAGCCATCCGTTCCATCAAAGACACGCTTGATCTCCTCAAGAAGGATACGCGCCCGGGCGCCGCGAACGATCGTATCGTCACGCTGTCGGAAGTCTACGAGATCGTCGGTGTGCCGCAAATGGAAGAAGACGAAAAGCAGTTCCTACCGGTGGGCGGGGAGAAGATCACCGCCATCATCCTCGCTGCAGGATTCGAAAAACAGCTTCTTCCCCTGATTGAAGACAAGCCAAAGTGTTTGCTTGACATTAAGGGGAAGACAATTCTGGAGCGGGCGGTTGCGGCGCTAAACGAATGCAACATCAAGGACATCGCCTTGATCCGGGGCTATAAAAAGGAAGCAATTACGCTTCCCAACATTCGCTACTATGACAACGATCGTTACGAAGACACCGGCGAGCTTTATTCGGCATTTTGCGCCGAAAACGAAATGAAGGGGCGGACGATCTTTCTGTATGGCGACATCATTTTCGATACAGCCATTTTAGAAAAGTTGCTGAAGAGTCCAGCGGACATCGCGGTGGTCGTCGATCTCGCCTGGCACGACCAGCAGCAGCGCCACGCCCAGCCGTTGCATCCAAACCCCGATCTCGTCACCCTCGCCAGTCCACCCGGCAGGAGTTACTTGTCCCGGTTTGTGATGCCCGAGGGGGAACATCGAATTACGAGAATCGGCCAACAGCTCTCTCACGACCAAACGCATGGCGAATTTATCGGCATGGCAATGTTCTCCGAAAAAGGGATTGCGGCCTTCCGAACCTGTTATCAAGCAGCACTCAACAATCGCAAATCAGTCCGCTTCCATGAGGCGGGTGCCCTCACAAAAGCCTCTGTGACAGATCTCCTTCAGGAGCTAATCGACCAAGGCCACCGGATCGACGCGGTTCCTATATTTAAGGGCTGGATGGAAGTAGACTCCTTCGAGGAGTACCAGAAAGCCTGGGCCAAACTGCGGCAATAGTCACTCATCCCTATCCTCAGGACGAGATACTTCCCTTCATAATTCTGTTTTTTATAAGCTATTGAAATTAAATCACTTATTGAACGACCCCCCCTACTTTAGAAGACCTCGAAACCCCTCTCCCTAGGAATGTCGTCTTTTAGAAACGCGGTAGGCTCAATCCAGAACATATTGCGTGAGGCCACAAGAAGAGTACCGAGGAGGACCGTATGAAACTCCGAAGGTTAGACCCGCTGCCACAAGGCAGCCCGAGAGCCCAAGCGCTACTGGATCGGAGGGATGCCGAACGAGCGCCCATCGGCTGTAAGGTCATCTACACAGGAACTGAAGGGGCTCGGATCGTCAGAATCGAAGGCACTCTTCAGGACATCTCCAAGACTGGTTGTAAAATCCTTGGCAAAACCCAACCAGTCTTGGGCTGCGACCTGACGCTCCTCCTTTACCTGGAAGACGGGAGTGCCCCCTTGTGCTTGAGTGGAGGTCATGTCAGTTGGATCAAGGGATGTATGTTTGCCGTTCGATTTCCACGATTGACACCGGAGGAGCGGAAGCGACTGCAAGAAATTGTCTGGAGGAATGTGACGCTATCAAAGACCAGTCATCACCATGCAGCCTTCCGTGTTGCGTAACCAAGGGGCGAACGACAGGAGGATTCATGAGAAATCGAACTATCAAACATGTCACCGGCGTCCCGACTCTCGCCACCCAAGCTGATCGTCGGCGTATTGCCCGGATTGCGACACAGTGCCGCCTGATGTACTCAGGGATGGACTCCGGAGATATGTTGATCGGCGATGGCGTCGTGACTAACCTGTCTGAAAATGGCATTGGCATCCGCGGCAATCGGCTCGTCAAACCCGGAATGGAACTGGCACTCTTCGTCGATCTCCCGGGCTCAGAGGATCCAGTTTGTATCTCGGAAGGACGGGTGTCATGGGTGACAGGACGCCGGTTCGGGGTAAAACTCATCAATATGACGCGAGAGGCGTGCAATCAACTTCGGTATTTCTTGTGGAATCGTGGCACTTCGTAACAGGCTGCTATCGACAATGGAGGATCGTGATGCAGCTCAAGGAGAAATTCAGATGAAACAGCTCAGAGCACGAAGACAGAAACCTCTGCATGTGACCTCTCTCACCTGCAATAGACGGGAAACCGACCGACTCCCCGTCGAATTCGGCCTTATGTACTCAGCTGAGGGCTCGAAAGGCAAGCTCATAATCGGTGACGGCAGGGTCACAGACCTGTCGCGTAACGGTCTCGGCATTCGAGGGACCACCGTTGTGACACCGGGGATGGAACTGACGATGTTCCTCTATCTGCCCGATGGGCAAGATCCGCTCTTTATCGTGCAAGCCAGAGTGACCTGGTCCATCGGACATCGGTTCGGTGTCCATTTGTTGAAGATGAACCTGCGGGAGCTGAACCGGCTTCATTACTTTTTGCGAGCCAATCAGTCAATCTAGAACTCATGCAGATATACCCCGTCACGTTCATGTAGTCCTTCGTCCTTCGGATCCATCTGTGCTCTCATGAGCTCTCTTAGCGCGGTTTCGTGACCTGACCAGTCTTCCTCTCCATCCTCCGCCTCTCCGATGATCCTTGACTCGAAGCCGCTTATTCTAGACGAAGACATTCCCAGGGTCTCCCGATCAATCCCATATGCTCCCAACAGACCATCTCCTTGTCACTTCGTATAGGGCGTGATAAATTTGGTGAGTAAATACTCACTTTCTGGCTTTAGTGATGTCAGGCCATCTTGTGCGCAAAACACCGCGGGTGTCGAGCCGAGAGCGCCAGGCCAGCTTGATTGCCTGCGCCGCTTCGCTCTTTGCCGCGAAGGGGTTCAATGGAACAACCACCAAGGAAATCGCGAAAGCGGCTGGAATCAGCGAGGCCCTGGTCTTCAAATACTTCCCCACAAAACGGGCGCTGTATGCCGCTATCCTCGAGGAAAAAGTAACCGTCGGTGAGTTGCTGGACGCTGTGGAGGAAGCGGCAAAGAAGCGCGACGACCATCGCGTGTTCACTTTGATCGCCCGGTATCGGATCAGGCCGGGCGTCGACCCGACACTCTTACGGCTGTTGCTATTCAGCGCACTCGAGGGTCATGAACTCTCTGACATATTTTTTGGAAAGCAGCATAAGGTGTTCTACGAACATTTGGCCACGTACATTCAGACTCGGATCCAGGAGCGGGCTTTTCGGAACGTGGATCCCCTCCTCGCCGCACGAGCCTTCATCGGTATGGTCGTTCACCACCGGCTGTTGCATGAGATTTTTGGCGTCCCCATGCATCGATCTCACGAAGAGACGGTCGTCACGTACGTCGAGCTCTTCTTGAACGGTTTGAGAGAGACTCCGATTGGTGCCGCCACATGAACCCTGTCAAGCAACACCCAATCGTCACGCTCGGCGTGATCATTTTCTTCGCCGTCACCGCACTGGTCGTGTTCCGTCTGAGCAGCGGCGCCAGGACCGACAGCAAACAAGCACGCGTCATCACGGTTGGCACGGTCACACCGCTGAAGCAGGATCTCGACATCCGACTCGAGTATACGGCTGATATCACCCCCAATCAGCTAGTCAACGTGTTCTCCCGCGTCGACGGGTACATTCTCAAGATTTATGTTGATAAAGGCGATTGGGCGAAGGCCAACCAACTGATCGTGGAAATCGACCACACGGACTATCTCCATGCCGTGAATCAGGCAAAGGCGAACTTAGCTTCGGCTCGAGCGAAGGTCATTCAACAGGACACCGCCGTGCGCAATACCAAGTTGACCCTCGACCGGATGGAAGCGTTGATCAAAGACCAATTCGTGTCTCAACAGGACGTCGACACAGCGCTGGTCAATTACGACGCGGCGGTCGCGGCCCTTGCCTCGCTCCGCGCGCAAGTCACCCAAATGGAGGTGGCTTTGGCACAAGCAGAGACCAATCTGGCATATTCCTATATCCGGACTCCCTTCTCCGGGTACATCGCCGAACGGAACCTCGACCCAGGGGCCTATGTCACTGGCACAACCGCAAGCACATCCACCACGACGCGAGGCATTTTGAGCCTGCACGATATCGAGACAGTCCGGACACTCATCGAAGTGGTCGAGAAAGATGTCCCATTGGTCAAAATAGGGCAAAGGGCCGAAGTTCGTGCCGAGGCCTACCCGGACCGGATTTTCGAAGGAAGAGTCACCCGCATTGTTCAGGCCCTAAACCGCGCAACGCGAACGATGACCGTCGAAGTGGATCTTCCGAACAAAGACCACATGCTCAAGGGCGGAATGTTCGCACGCGTAGGGGTGCTGGTCGGCGTTCACCGCAACGCGGTGCAAATCCCGCTTGACGCCATTACGCGGCTGGAAGAGAACCAATACGTCTACGTGGTCCAGAACGGCGCGGCGCACCAGGTGCCGGTTGAAGTCGGAAGCAGGGTTGAAAACCGCATCGAAGTCACCAAAGGCTTGACCGGTTCCGAGCAGGTGATTGTCTCCGGCAAGGATCTGGTCAGCGAAGGCACCGTCGTCGAGGCGCATCCGTTGAACCCAGTGAAAAGTGAGGGGTGAAAAGTGAACCGTTCTGGGACGAGACCTCCAACCCGTCTCAACCCCTGGACCCAAATCCTTACTTTTTACTTTTCACTTTTTACCCTCGCTTTATGTGGCTGACCCTCCTTGCACTCCGAAACCGCATCGGCATCTTGATGCTTTCGCTCGCCATGGTGGTCTTGGGCGGTGCCTCGCTCCAGCGCCTGCCGGTGGATCTCTTTCCGAACATCAGCGTCCCGGTGGTTTTCGTGGGAGTGGTCTACAAGGGCGCGCCGCCCGTGGACATCGAGCAGAGCGTCATCTACCCCATTGAAAAAGTGGTCAGTTCGGCCTCGGACGTCGAGCACGTAGAATCCTTTTCGAAGCTCGGACTGGGCTCCGTCCAGATCTGGTTCAACTGGGGCTCAGATATCAACGTCGGCCAGATGGAGGTCATGCAGCGTATCACGCAGATCCTGAATCAATTGCCACCCGGCGTGCTCCAGCCCTTCGTCGTCAAGTTCGACGTCTCCAACATCCCCGTAGCCTTCGTGACGGTCTCCAGCGCCAACTTGGATGAACGCGCGCTATACGACCTCGCCTTCAACACCATCGCGCCGCAGATCGAACAGATCAGGAACGTGGCGGCTGCCACGGTAGAAGGGGGAAAGATCCGCCAGATCAACATCAATCTAGACCCCGCCCTCCTGCACGCGCGCGCGCTTTCCATTCTGGATGTAATCCGCACGATGAAGGCAGCGAACCTGATCCTCCCCTCCGGCGACATCAAGGCGGGCAACCTGGACTACAATGTCTTCACCAACAACCAGTTCAAGACCGTCGAGCCAATCCAAGACGTCGTCGTGAAAGTGGATGCACGGGGCAACCCGGTTCGGATCCGAGACATCGGCACGGTAACCGACTCCTCCGACATTCAGACCAACATCGTCCGTACCGACGGGCAACGTTCGGTCTATCTCCGTGTGAACAAGCAACCGATCGCAAATACGGTGGAAGTCGTGGACGCCCTCCAGCGCGCCCTGCCTAAAATGGTCGGTATCCCGCCGACCGTGAATTTGGGCATCTCATTCGACCAGTCGCTCTACATCCGCATGGCCATCGGCAATCTCACCGAGCAGGCCTGGCATGGGTCGCTGTTGGCCGCCGCTGTCATTCTTTTGTTCCTGCGCAATCTGACAAGCACGCTGATCATCTCCATTGCCATTCCTTTGTCCGTTCTCGTCACGTTCATTGTCCTGTACTTCTCTGGGATGACCCTCAACATCTTCACCCTGGGGGGCTTGGCTCTCGGGGTCGGGCGATTGGTCGATGATTCGATCGTCGAACTCGAGAACATCCAACGGCATCTGAACAAGGAGCCCTCGCGGTGGGATGCTATCGTGAATGCCGCGCGCGAAGTCGCCATGCCAATCTTCGCCTCGACCGTGACTACCGTTGTAGTCTTCCTGCCGATTTTCTTCGTGATCGGCATTGCCAGACTACTGCTCATCCCTCTCACCTTGACGATTGCCATCGCCCTCTTTACGTCCTTTTTCATTTCACGCACCGTCACGCCGTGTCTCTGCTACAAGTTCGTAAAACCTGAACGGGAAGCCATGCGAGGTCTGCCGGAATGGTGGAGGCGCGTCATGGAGCGAAGCCGCACCTGGTACGAGGCGATTGACGACCGGTATCAGCAGGCCCTCACCTGGGCACTGACTCACCGAAAATTCCTAATCGGGACCATCGTCGCCGGGTTTGTCAGCTCGCTCGGCTTGCTGTCGTTTATTGGCTCCGAATTCATCCCGGTCACCGATGAAAGCCAATTCCGCATCAACGTGCGCGCGCCGGTGGGTCAGCGGGTCGAAAAGACAGAGCAGCAGGTGGCGGAGATCGAACGCGTCTTACGCGAAAACATCCGACCGGACGAACTGGTCACGATCGTGTCCAGCACGGGTGTACTCCAGCAGGGCCGCGCATCACTATTCAATCGCAATACCGGCCCTCATGCGTCAGTCATACAGGTCTATCTCACTCCGCCGGATCAACGGAAACGGAACCAAGTCCAGATCATGAACGACGTACGGCCCAAGGTTCTTGCGCTCTTTCCCGGCGTGGCCATGTTCTTCGACCCCGGAGGCATCGTGAAGCGGGTCACCAGCTTCGGCTCGCAGAAGGCGGTGGACGTTGAAATCTACGGCTATGAGTTCGAAAAAGCCCGGACGGTTATCAAGCAGGTGGAAACGATCATGCACGACATGAGGGGCCTCGCCGACATCGAAACAAGCCGTGAAGAGAATTACCCAGAGCTCAATGTCCGCGTGGACCGCGAGAAGGCTGCGCTCTTGGGCATCAGCGAGACCGACGTCGCCAACGCCGTCCTCTATTCACTGGTCGGCAACGGACAGGTCGATCCGATCATCTACACCGACCCGCAGAACGGGAACGAGTACTACATCAGCGCCTGGCTCGCCGAGCCGTACCGGAAAGAGCTGAGCGACCTCGACAACCATGTGATCCTGACCACCAGAACCGGAGAACCCGTATTGCTGAAAAACCTGGCAACAATCCAGTTTAATGCCGGACCGGTGCAGATCGATCGCAAATATTTTCAGCGCGTGATCCACATTACCGCCAATCCCGTGAACCGTGATCTCGGCAGCATCGCGCAGGAGCTCGAGGAGAACTTTGCGAAGCTCCAGCTCCCGCCAGGCTTCAGCATCCGTCTGGCTGGGCAAATCCAGCAGCAACGGGAGACGATGGAGGGACTGCTTTTCGCCACCGGCCTGGCGCTCGTGCTCGTCTATATGGTTATGGCCGCGCAGTTCAAGTCGCTGGTGGATCCCTTCATCATCATGTTCTCAATTCCGCTGGGCCTCACCGGTGTCTGGTTGATGTTGTTTCTCACATATACGACAATTTCCACCACGTCCATGATGGGAGTCATCATGATGCTGGGCATCGTCGTGTCGAACGGCGTGTTACTGGTGGACTATACCAACGTGCTGCGGCGGCGAGGCATGGCTTTACGGGAGGCGGTTGTACTGGCCGCCCGAACGCGCCTGCGGCCGATCCTCATGACCTCTCTCGCGACTGTTCTGGGTTTGCTTCCGATGGCGCTGGGTCTGGGTGTCGGCGGCGAAACCAACGCCCCGCTCGCCCGCGCTGTTGTCGGCGGACTGACCGTGTCCACCGCTTTGACGCTGTTTTTAATCCCCACGCTGTATCTGATCCTGGAAGAACGGTTCCCTCGACAACTTCGAGAAGAGCAGGCAGAACCAGACGCGGTGCCCGTGCAGACTCGAGCGGAACCCGCTTTTCGCTGAAGAGGTGAGCGTTAGCCTACGGTCGGAAACAAGGACTTCAACTGCATCGCCAGCCCGATGTCTCCGCTAATCTGAACACGACCCGATACAGCAATCGAATGGCCGCTCAGCTGGCCTTTTAACACCTTGATACAATCCTCGCTGGCCATGGAAAGCGTGACGTGAGGATCGGCGTGGGTTCCTTCTTCCACGGTGCAGGTCCCGTTCTGGATCCGCATCAGATACTGCCCGCCCTGCGGGCCGCTGAGATCAAACTGATAGACCGCATCAAGATCCTCCGCGGCATCCTTGTCGAGTTTGCTTGGAAGCGAATGAAGGAAGTCTTTGACGGTTTTTGGCTTCATGCTGGCAGGGAACGCGATCCAACCTAAGGTGCATCGGAGGCCACGTGACCGCGGCCTCCTCAGTTGAAGTTCAACAAGACACCATTTAGTACCTCAGCGTGGCAGTCGCCATACTGCGACGAGCGTCAAAGAATTCTTTCGAAAAGGATTCCACGGTCGCTGGGTCATAACCCTTGCAGCTGAAGATATCGAGGTATGCACTGTTGGTGTCGTTGGCGAAGTGGCCGCTGATCAACGACGTTGAAATCAGCTGTACCATAGAATAGCCGGCAACGCGACCTTCACCAAAATTGACCACCTGGCATGCACCGAAACGCTCCATGCCGATGAGTTCGCAAAGCTCGACGACATACCGTTTGATCTGCTCAGGGTCGCGGATAAGATCGGGATTGCAATCTTGGAGGTCAACAGCGGTGCAGAGTCCCCACGCCTTGCCGATTCCGACCATATCGCGGATCGGAATCGACGAGGTGGTTGGGACATTAGTTGGTAAGATCGAGGACTCGGGACCGGATGGGATACTCATAGAGGTTGGGCACCTTTCTGTGTGAGGGTGAAAGACCGACCAGCGTGAACATGTTGTGAACTATACCACGATTATTTTGGGATCATGCAGAACAACCGAACTTTTTCCCCGGCTCGGGCCGACAGGTGTCGAGGCGTTCGGTTGACAAGGTTCTTTACGCTCGGGGACAATGCCTCGCATGGCGGATCCGACGTCTCCTGACATCTCCTCCGTCCCTTCGATGGCCGATCTCCCGGACCGCCTCTGTACCTGGTGCAAGGTGCCGATGCAGAAACGGCTCGTTGCGAGCGGCCAATTCCTCCACTACACCTGCCCGAAGTGCATTTTTCAGCATACGATCAGACTCGGCCCGAGTCCGAAACAACCTGCGCACTAGTCAGTCGGTTCACCCCGGTCGTCATAGTATTTTTCCTTGTGAATAGGACAGAGGCCACGAGCTTGGATGAGTGTCGTGACCTCCTGGATCATGCCGCTGTTACCGCAGAGATACACAGCCAGGTTGCGGACCGATGTCACTCGCTGTTGTACCAGGGCGGTCACACGTCCGGTCGCACCGGCCCATCCTACCTCCGGACGCGACAGAGTCGTGACAAAGGAGAATTTGGGAAACTGTCGGGTTAACGCGTGCAATTCCTCTTGGTAGTACAGGTCCCGTTGGCTCCGCAGGCCCCAGAACAATGTCACAGCTTGCGCTGTCCCTCGCTCAAGTTGTGCCCCGACCATGGAACAAATCGGCGCAATGCCAGTGCCTGTGGCGACGAAGAGGAGATCGCGTATCGGGTCATCCTTCAACCAGAAGGACCCGGCTGGGCCCTTGAACGTAGTGTGATCTCCGACTCGGAGACTATAGAGATAGGTTGAGCCAGGACCGTCAGTCACCAGATTAAACAGCAGTGTTAGCCGATTACCTTGGGAGGGTGGTGAGGCTATGGAGTAGGGCCTCACCACCGGTAGAGGGAACCCTTTCTTCGGAACCTCGAATGAGATAAATTGGCCGGGCTTGAATGAGATGGTCGGCGGTTCGAGCAGCGTCACCTCGAGTTCCCGAACGTCATTGGTCAAGTCCTGAACTCGGTTGACCGTTGCAATGTAGGTGTGGATGCCCATCAGTCCCTCAGCGACGCTGGAATGGTGACGAAAGGCCGCCCTCTGGAGACGGTATCAAGAAGATCGGCCTCTCTTCCAGCTACCGGATGGCTTCTTTTTCCTCTCTGCCTGTCACTCCAGCTCTTGGCCTGCCAATCCCTCCCGACCAAGACCTATGAGATCCGACAGCGAGCCTTTACGTACAGACCCGCCAGCCTCCTACAGGATTATCGGGAAGAGTACTCTTATATCAAGAACCGCCGTCAGGCGGTCGTGAGTGGAACAGGGACTTCCGACGATCTCCCTGCTCCACCCGTCGCCGAGATTCCTCTCAATTTGAAAGGACTCGCCTTCTCCGGCGGCGGCATTCGCTCTGCGACCTTCCATCTGGGCCTCCTGGAAGCCCTACATGACATGAACACCTTACCGAAGATCGACTACCTCAGCACGGTATCTGGCGGTTCCTATATCGCCGGCTGGATGTTGGCCCATCTGGGGAGGGAGCTGGATGACGCCTACGGCAACCTGGTTCAAACGCCGGACGAGGGCAAGCTCCTCGATCCGAATAACGACTTCGTCACTCACTTGCGGCACCACGCTGGGTTTATCAAAGAAGGAGGATTCTGGGAAGGGCCGAAGCTGATCTGGGACTATCTCTGGCGGCTCCTGCCGTACTATGTATGGGATCTGGGCCTCCACCTCAAGACACCTCCTGATATCGGCAATCAACTCCACCTCTTTACCCCTTACCAGCAACGTATCGAAGCGACCTATCTCCGAGGGAAACGGGAAACTCCTTTGGTGCGGCTGAACCGAAAGGATATCGATGCGCCCTACCTCATCATCAACGGTAATCTGGTCAACCGCGGCAGACCCCGTGGCTTCGAGACCGAATCGAACCGGCCGTATCGCGACAATTACAATTTCGAATTCACCCGCGACTACACCGGCTCCGATGGACTGGGCTACATTCAATCGGCAGGCTTCGGGTTGCCGGTCGTCGAAGCCCAGACAGAGGATGGACAACCTGCCTGGTTCAACCCTCGTAAAGTCGTCGTTGAAGACCTGACCGAAGGAACCTGTCACAAGACGAAAGCGGAACGGATTCGGCCCGACGCCTGTGCACGCCTTTCTCAAGCCATGACCGCCTCGGGAGCAGGTCTCGATCTCGACAGCCTCGTTGAGGAGTTGTACCACGACGACATCGCACGCCTGCTGCTGAGATTCATCGCAGCTCCCTTCAACGTCAACAACGAGTATCAAACATGGAATTACGCGCGTCGCTATAACACGACCCTGGGGACGATCTGGGACTACTTTCTCATGGTGACTATCCAGCGGATCTGGCCCGACACCAAAAGTCGCTGGATCGAGATCACTGACGGCTCGTTCTATGACAATCTGGGCGCACAAACGCTCCTGCGCCGTCAGGTGGCCCACTTGATCGTAGGCGATGCCACGCTGGACACAACCTGGCAGTACGACTACCTCTATAACTTACAAACCAGGATCAAGGGGTACTTTGGACAGGGAGTTGAATGGTGTGGAGAGATCCCAGAGCAGAATGAAATCGTCTGGTACCGGCGGTTCTGGGTCAAACGGCCGGACGGCATCCCGACCAGCATCCACTACTTCAAGCCCTACGCCTACAATCCCATCCTCTTCAAAAAGAATCCGTCGCTCGCTCCCCCAGGGAAGATCTTCGTGAGCCGACAGCCTGAACACGGACGTTCCTTCACCAC
>UEXT01000127.1_pt1 | contig 19831 bp, 23 predicted proteins | sample 4301081 | NCBI WGS metagenome assembly UEXT01 (sample SAMEA4773177, study PRJEB27434) | metagenome | biome: 2259; feature: agricultural soil; material: soil | place: USA | collected 2014-09 | depth 0.25 m
CCCACAGCCGCACGATACAGCACGAGGGCCGTGGCATCGTTCACCAAGCTTTCTCCTTCGAGGATCGTGACCACGCGACGAGGAATGCGAAGACGCCGTCCGATCGCTGTTGCCGACACCGCGTCCGGCGGAGAGACGATGGCCCCCAACGCGATGGCTTCTGCCCAGCCAATCCCGGGCAGCATTGTGTGGGCGACCGCTGCAACCGCTGCGGTTGTCGCGAGCACGAGCCCGATAGCCAACAGTGAGATCGGCCTCATGTTGAAGCGAAATTCACGCCAGGACGTGAAATAGGCGGCGGCCCAGAGGATCGGTGGCAGGAAGACCAAAAAGACAAGATCAGGACTGAGCGTGACGGTGGGCAGCCCCGGTATGACTCCAAGGATTAATCCGCCGATGACGAGGAGTATGGGATACGGAATGAAGATCTTCTGGGCGATCGTCGTCAGTGCCAACACTACCGCGAGCAAGACAATGACAATTTCAAGCTGATACAAACCCTCCATCCTTCACCTTGCTTTGCAATCTCTCAATGGACGAGTGCAGAAACGGAGTCAGGCTACTTGCGGAGAGAAAAGGAGTCAACCCAGATATGCAAAGAGCGATGGAGCAGGCCCGTAACGCTCCCACGACGAGTCGCATAAACCCCTGCGCACACCTTCATCCCGAACCTCACATCTCTCACTCAAGATAAGTCTTGTATCCGCGCGGAATTCTGCCACACTCTACACCTATCATCGGTATGGACATCGGGACAGCCGCATCCATCAAAAAGACTCTTCTCGCCGGAGCAATCGGCAACGTGCTCGAATGGTACGACTTCGCGCTCTACGGATATTTCGCTCCGGTCATTGCCGTCTTGTTCTTCCCGTCGGCCCATCCTTCTCTCTCGCTCATTACCGCCTTCGGAGTGTTTGCAGTCGGGTTCCTGGCCCGCCCGCTCGGAGCCGTCCTGTTCGGCTATTGGGGGGACACCATTGGCCGCCGCGACGCGCTGGCTTGGTCGGTCCTGCTGATGGCAGTCCCGACCTGTCTGGTTGGAATCCTGCCGACCTATGAGATGATCGGCCTGGCTGCGCCACTGGCCCTGACATTCTGTCGGTTTCTTCAGGGACTCTCGGTCGGCGGGGAATTTACCGGCTCAGTCACCTTTCTCGTGGAACACGCCGCACCGTCGCAGCGGGGCTATATCGGGAGTTGGGCCGGATTCAGTGCCCAGGTCGGTGCCCTTTTGGGATCCGGTGTCGGCGCGCTGATTGCCTTGACTCTAACAGAAGACGCCCTCCATGAGTGGGGTTGGCGGATACCTTTCCTGATGGGCGGCCTTATTGCCGTGGTAGGGTGGTACCTACGCACGAAAGCCAAGGAGTCGCCAGCCTTTGAACTGGTCCGGCAGGCAGGAGGCCTCTCGTCTTCTCCTCTCCGCGACGTCATCACCAATCACAGTGTTGCGATCGCTCAGCTGATCGGTCTCGTGTGGCTGCATGGGGTGGCGTTCTACTTGCTGTACGTATATCTCACGACGTATCTGGTGACGGTGACGACAGTCCCGCTCGGCACGTTACTGACTCTTAATACCGGCTGCATGATGCTGCTCGCGCTCTTGATTCCTGTGACGGGTCGGTTATCTGACACGGTCGGGCAAAAGCCGCTACTGATCATCGGGGCTGGAAGTCTCACGGTCCTCTCCTACCCGCTTTTCTTCTGGCTCGCGAGTGATAAGCTGCCCTACATGATCGCGGCGCAAGTCCTGTTGACCGCGTTAGTCTCTTGCTATATGGGACCGTTCTTTGCCGCAATTGCCGAGCTCTTCCCTACACGGCAACGCTATACCGGTCTTTCGGTCGGCTACAATATCGCTTCGGCACTGTTCGGGGGTACAGCGCCGTTGGTGGCCACGCTCTTGATAGAGCGGAGTAGCAACACCCTGGCCCCCAGCTTCTACTTGAGCCTCTGCGCAGCCGTCTCCCTCCTAGTCGTGATCACGCTTCGAACAGGACTTCCGCCAACGCCAGCTCTTGCATCCATAAAAGGTGAGCACGATAAGGAGTAGCGCGCTGCCCCAGTCTGATCGGCAACAGCAGACGTATGAGGCATTAGTTGGGTGAACGTGGCGTGCCCCGAGCGCGATCCCCTTCATAGTTCGGTATCAGACGGGTATATTCCTTCGGCATCAACGACGAGGAAATCATGAAGTCTGCCGAGGCCCGATTGCAGGCGACGGGAATATTCCAGACCACCGCAATCCGTAGCAGTGCCTTTACGTCCGGGTCATGAGGCTGCGGCTCAAGGGGGTCCCAGAAGAAAATAAGAAATTCGATCTCTCCCTCCGTGATCTTCGCGCCGATCTGTTGATCTCCACCCAGCGGGCCGCTCTGTAGACGAATAACCGGAAGCTTTAATTCCCTTTCAAGCAGTGTGCCGGTGGTGCCAGTCGCCATCAGCCGGTGTTGGGCCAACAGATTGGCGTTAAACTTTGCCCATGCGAGCAGATCCGACTTCTTGTGGTCGTGTGCCACCACTGCGATTGTCTTCTGCGCACCCATTGTCACCGATCGAAAGTCCATATCGCGGCTCCTTTCGTTTCTGCACAAAGAAGATGCAGGCCAAGTGATGCGTTCCCTACAGGCTCTGAGGCGGTTGGCTCAGCACGCTGAGTGTCGTGATAAGGTAGAGGTCCCTCTCCCTGCTTTTCAATGATATAGTGTGATAATCAGCTCGCGTTGTTGTTCGACCCCGCGCGCCCACATCGGTTGCGCACTTCTTCCAGGAGGATGACATGTTTGGTCCAATCACACTCCCCTTCGGGGCTAAAATGCTGTTCAATTCCGTTACGCTTAAGCCCGGAGTCACATTCGAAGATGTCGAAATGGCAGTCGGAGAACTATGTAGTGTCGTGAAAGAAACCTACGGAGGCAACAAAGGCGGATTCCTGGCCGGGCAAGTATTCAAATTCTCCGGGTTCGTTTCGAACGAAGGATCCCTCTCGGAATCCAGGACCGCCGACGATCATTATGTCATCGTTACCTATTGGCGCTCGTTTGAAGATCACGAACGATCCCATGCTGACGAAGTCTTCAATAAGAAGTTCGCCGCCTTGGCCGCCATGTGCTCGGACACCCAAGAACTGGGGTATGACATGTTGTGGCAAGGCGCGCCTGCCTCTTAGTCCCTCCGCAGCGCCTGATTCGCTCGCAAATAGGCACGTTAGGAGACCTCCTCCTCTCGTCGCTCATATTGACAGGTAGATGAAGAAAGGGCAGGATACGGCACACCGAGGCCACGAATGGAGCCGGGGTAGCGCTGTCTCATCTCGCCAAAGTGAGTCGGTCCGGAACAATGCGACGCCCTCACGGCACGGTATTGCCGTGAGGGCGATCGCCTGTGGAGTTACCATTACCCTGCTGAAGGAAGTTTTGCCACCTGTTCAAAGGAGGAGCGAGATGAAATTGGTGCTCAGTCTCCTGATCACATTCGCTGTCTGGGTTCCGACGTTCGCGTTCGCGGAAGGAGCCGGAGGAACCTATCGCGGCATTGCACAGATCTACTTCACATTGATCTGGGTGATCCTGAGTTACGGCTTGTATGATGTGTTCGGCAAGAAAGCCCTGTACGTGGGATCCCCGATCCTGGCAATCGGCATCTACTTGCTGTTGCCGCCCGGCTGAGGCTGATAGCCTGATTGGCCCTGGGAGACCCCGCCCTTTCTTCTCAGGGTCTCCAGTCAGGCGTGAGCCAAAGTTAGGAAGTTCTAGCGTGTGTGCCGGCACCGCAAAGCGCGCTGTCGGGGCAGATCCTCATTCAATGCGGAAGAGCATTCAGCCGATTCGTTAGGCGGAGGTTCTCCGCATAGTCAACCGGACAATCAATGACAGCCGGGACCTTGCTCCTCAAGGCGTTTACTAGGATCGGCCGGAGCTCCGACGGGTCCGTGACCCGATAGCCGACGGCGCCGAAACTGCTTGCATAGCTGACAAGATCTGGATTCCCAAAATCCACGGACGAGGTTCGGCCGAACTGCACCATTTGTTTCCAACGGATCACGCCGTACCCATCGTCTCGCCACACCAGGATGACCAACGGCAATCCGAGCCGTACCGCTGTTTCCAATTCCTGAGAATTCATGAGGAAGCCGCCGTCGCCGGTGACCGCCACCACGCGTCGGTCAGGGAACAGCAGCTTTGCGGCAATCGCACCGGGTACGGCAATCCCCATCGCGGCGAAGCCATTTGAAATAATACAGGAGTTCGGCACCTCGCAGGGAAACATCCGGGACATCCAGAGTTTGTGGGCGCCGACATCACAAACCACGAGATCGTCAGGCTTGAGCGCGGCGCGCAGCTCGCGCATGACGTGCTGCGGCCGCATCGGCCAAGAAGCAGCGCCGCTCAGTTCGGCTTCGAACCCCTCGATAACGGTCTTGCGTGCGCCCCGCGCCCATGATTGGTCGAACGGCGTGAGCCCTTCGGCGATGTCTTCCAGCGAGAGACGAACATCCCCCAGCACGCCCACCTCGACAATGTAGTGCTCGTCCACCTCCGCCGGCGAGACATCGATGTGCACGATGAGTTTGTCGCGATGCGGATTCCAGAAGCAAGGCGCGTATTCCACGAAGTCATACCCGACAGCGATGACCACATCGGCCCGCTCCATGACAAGCGTCGCATAGTCGCGCGCCTGAAGGCCGATCGTGTAGAGAGACAGCGAATCGCTATCCGGAAGAGCCCCTTTGGCCATGAACGTATGGAGGACGGGAATCTGTAGCTGTCGCGCAAACTGTCTGACCGCCTCGTGCGCATGACCGCGAATCACGCCGTTCCCGGCCAGGAGCACGGGACGTTGGCCCGCCGCAATCGTCCGGATCGCGCGCGCAACTTGGGCCGGTGACGGCTCAGGTGTGACAGGCGCCTGCACGAAAAGCGGCTCGAACGCTCTCGCATCACCGAGCTGTTCCTCTGCCACATCTTCCGGCAGCTCCACGTGAGTGGCACCGGGTTTCTCCGTTTGGGCGATCTTGAACGCTTTCCGTACCGCTTCGGGAATGACCTCCGCCTTCGGGAGTGAAGTATTCCACTTGGTAACAGGCTTGAACATCGAGATGACGTCTATGTACTGGTGTGATTCCTTGTGGCGACGATTCAGCGAGGCTTGGCCGGTAATCGCGACCAGCGGAGCACGGTCCAAGTAGGCGTCGACGACCCCGGTCAAAAGATTCGTGGCCCCGGGCCCCAGTGTGGATAGGCATACCCCTGCCTTCCCGCTGAGTCGTCCGTAGACATCGGCCATGAACGCCGCCCCTTGTTCATGCCGCGTCTCAATAAAGCGAATGCGAGAATCCAACAGGGCATCCATCAGCTCCAGGGTTTCCTCCCCTGGCAAACCAAAGACCAGTTGGACCCCCTCATTCTCCAGGCAACGAATCAGCAGCTGTGCCGCCTTCATGAATAGCCTCTCTTCAATCCGAGAGCAGGAACCTTCTTACACCGGAGAGCCACCGCCGCGCTGGCGAGTCGGGACCTATGGTTCCTACCCTTTTCCTTCAACCTCGTGTGAACCAAAGAACCGATCAACCGGCCGAACGGCTACTCTGGTTGTTCGCTGATCAACGCTTTGATGGCAATGAATCGGCGAATGTCGACTCCCAAGAATCCGACACCGGCCACCAGCGACACCACACCCAGGGCTTGAATGCCGGGCGATTCAAGCCACCACACGGCGGGAATCCCGACGATGAAGAACCCCAACGCGGTTCTGATGTACGACAGCAGCGTGCGCTCATTCGCCAGCTCGGTCCGCTGCCGAGCTAGCCGATCTCGAACGAGCGTGTCCAACCGATCCGGCATACGAAATTCTGTCTCCTCGCAGAAACGATACTCCACCAAAGGGTCTAGCTCAACAGATTCGGAGAGGAAGTCCGAGGAGGAACGCAAGTCACTCTGGCGCCATGCTGTGTAGCTTGTGAACAGGAGACCGCCAATATTCCCTCATGTAAGTCATTGAGTTTTCCTGGGTCATAGCCCTGTCAACGCATCGCGGCTCAACGCGTTTGGTAGAGTGACATAGAATGATGGCCTCGACCGCCATCATGTTATAGAATTCCCTGAGCTATTGCGAAGCTCAAGAGAGCCCTTAACCAGAGGAGGTACCAATGACAGTTCGTCTAACTGCCATCGCATTGATCCTGGCTGCTCCTTTCGCTGCCAGCGCATTTGCCCAGACCGTCGGTTCTGAAGTCCAGCGTGACATCAACCAGGAAAATCGCATCGAGCAGGGATTGAAGTCAGGCCAACTTTCCACTGGTGAGGCGGCTCGACTTGAGAAGGGAGAAGCTCGGATCGACAAGATGGAATCCAGGACGCTGAAGGATGGTACCTTGTCGCCTCAAGAGGCTGCCCGCATTCAGAGGGCACAGAATCAGGAATCTGAGGCCATTAACCGAGCAAAGCACAACGCCGTGACCGGCAATCCCGACTCGGCTTCTTCACAACGCATGCAAGCCGACGTCCAACGGAATATCAATCAACAGGGCCGCATCGAGCAAGGCATTCAATCAGGCCAGCTTACCAACAAAGAAACGTCGCAACTGGAACGGGGCCAAGGCCGGGTCGATCGGGCTGAAGCGCGTGCCGGAGCAGATGGTCATGTGAGTGCGCGTGAGCAGGCGCGCATCCAGAATCGAGAAAATCGTCAGAGCCAGAAAATCTACCGCGACAAGCACAACAGCCGAATGCGCTGAACTAGATGCCAGACGCCGGTGCCAGTGAACCGATTGCTGGTGCCGGCTCCTCCCAGGCACAATCGTTGACAGAGGCCTCCTTCGCTAATTCACGTCGGCCCAGCCGGCGATTCGGCTGCGTAGCATGACAGTACGGCGGCTCGTCTTGACGAGATAGGCATCGCCGGTATGTTCAATTTCCTGTATCCGTTCTTCTGTCTCCAGCGGGAGTGCGTGAAACCCGCTCATGAAAGCAGAGAAGCCGACCAACCGTTCTGTCGTCACGACCAGAGCCAAGTGGCCCTGGCCACGCACCTCCTGAACCCGTTCAGACGCGCCCAAGCTGTCTCCGGTCCAATGGGCATGGGTTTCCTGAAACCCATAAACGTGCTGATCTGTGGCCACGATACACAATTCTCGGATGACTTGCGACGAGGTAACATGTTCGTCTGACTCAAGGGCCTGTTCACTCCAATGTCGAAGTTGCGACGAGAACCCCAGCAATCTCGCGGACGTAATTGCCAGTGCAGTCAGGCCGTTCCCCTTAACACTTACTATCGTCTCCCCCACTGATAACTCGACCTCTGATTGCCCCACGCCAGTCACCGCGACTACTTTGTTGTTGATCACTGATACCAACACATCGGTAAACCGGCCTTGCGGAAACGCCGATGTTCCGTAGAACCACAGCATCACCGCCGTGCCGAGGCAGACGCTGCCAGCACGCATCAACAAGACCTGCCGGTCAAGTGAGAACGGCGTCCACTTCGGACAAGCACCCATAAATTTCATCATCCCGACATCAGAGGCTACGAACGGAGACGGGATCTGTCGACAACAAGACTTCCGCCACATCCGATGTTCTGGAAGCGCGAGCAGCCGTTTGCTTTATGCTCGACGGGATCCCGATTGATGGTGTGTCTTGACCTTCTCCGTGATGAGTTTGGTGATGCGCTGAGCGACGTCGCGATTGGGCGTGAGCTTAACCCCGAATTCCATGCCCTTGACCCATTTCACAACGGCACGATCGATCAGTAAAGGCTCTGGGTCTCCTGGAATAAACATGTGCAATCCCAACACCATCCCGGCCCGCACTGGCACGGTTCCCGTAATAGACCCCCCGTTCAGCGAAAGATCCTTCAACATGCCTTCACCGGCGATCCCTTCCCCACGGTACTGCACGGGCACCAATTCTTTGAATCGCTGATTTTTTCGCATGACAAACCCGGCCATGCGGTCTCCTTTCTGAATCGAGCTTACTCTTTCCGATTGAGGGCTTCTCTGATCGCTCCGATCAACTTGTCTGCCTTTAAAGGTTTCTGAAGGAATGCGACCGCTCCATGTTCTCTGGCCGGTTGCTCCGTCACTTCAGGATCGTGCCCAGCCACCACAATTACGGGAATTGTCGACAGCGGTCGATTTTGCTTGAGTCGTTCGAGAAGAACGAAGCTCTCTCTGTCCGGCAAACCAAGATCCAACAGGATGGCAGCGGGTTGAAACTTCCTGGCCTCACTCATGGCCCGAGTACTGTCAGTGGCCCATATAGGCTGATAATGATGAGTGCGCAAAATGGAGCTCACAACATGCCAGCTATCAGAGACATCATCGACGACAAGGATCTTCGGTTTCATGCGTATGCTCTCCGATGAATCGTCATTTCAGTGCTAACGGACCGTGTGCGTGCACGCAACGCAAAAGGCCTTCACGACGGAACGATCCCAGGTAGATCCTGACTTTGTATTGAATTATGCGACGGGCGGTGGTCGAGAGGTCAGAGAGCCGATGGGGAGATAACAGGTCGGCGCCGACCGAACGAACGTGGGGAGGGCCTTCTGGTCGTCACTGTTAACGGATAGGAGAACATGACTGGACCGTTGGTGGTCAGACGAAGAAGGATTGACCGTAGCCTTCGATGGATCAATGTCTTCACCGTCCAGCAAGGCCGGCTGATACGTCGGGGCAGCATTGAACTCGTCAAAAGTGGCAACATCAAGGATGATCACCGTGAGACAGAGGGCAAACAGATACAACGCATATGATGTGGGAGATCCCGCGCGCTGGCCAGCTACCCAGTGAGGCATGGCACATTCTAGGAAAGCAGGCCTTCGAAGGCAAGAATTCACTCATAACGTGACCGGGTCTGGTAGAGCCCCTGACGCAATGAAAACCCGTCAGTTTCCGTCGAGCGAGACGCCACTTCCAGGACTTGCACGCCAACGTAGGAAATTGGCAAACGTTCTGAACTCGACAACGGATTGACTTCTCTTCATAACCTGGTATGAATCACTCGATGGGCATGCAGAACCTGAGAATCGGAATAATAGGCACCATCGCCATCTTGATTCTCGGGACGGGTGTATCAGCACAGGACGTAGAGACGTCGCCGCTCGATCCAAAGACCGGACGGGCGATTCAAGGCGACTCCCCTCTCCCGTCGGTAACCCGTCGCGGACGCTGCAATCCTGCCTCAACTCGCTGCCAACTACCTCGCCACCGAGTCCAACCAAGTGATTCCGACTTGAACCCACGCACCGAGTCTGGTCGCCAGCTCAATGTGGAGAGCTCGCTAAACAACGAGAATCGTACCGGTCCCGCGTTAGGGGACCAGCCCGCGAAATAAACCGCCTCACTGCCTATCACCCGTCCGGGTGGGGGAACCAGAATGTAGGGTGTGGTGTTTCAGCTGCATGATGAGGTAGAGCACGATCACGAGATTCAAGAGAAGCACGCCGATTCTGAGTCCGGACGGACGTTGGAGCACCTCATAGAATTCAAAGGGAAGCAACAGACTCGTCGAAATCACGGTCAGATACGCAGCCCATGAGACCTCAAGCCATAACCCAACCCCCTCAACGAGCAACAGTCCGGCGTAACATACGCTAACGATAGCCATGACGAGCACACTGTGAGGTTGGAGTGCGTCCACCTTGAGAACTGCCGCGTGAAGGATGCGGGAGTCGGCATTTAAATGAAGGGCTTCGATCAGCAGTGAGAACAGAGTGGCAATTTCTGCTTGCATTATCTCAAGGAGGCCCGCCCCGACAACCGACAACAATAGACCTTTCACCATCTTAAAAACGGCGATTAAGGCTAGGCCAGGACGGTGCGATGTCGTCGTCATGAGGTCAGTGAAAGGTCTTCGTATCGTTGAGAGTCAACAACGTGGGAGTCGGGACCACGTGACCATCCTGTGTGGGCCGTAGTGTTGAATCGATCTGCGACATCCACTTCTCCACTCGCAGGGCTCACTGTTTCTTGACGCAGCCTGTTTCATCCGTCCATTGACTCTCGGAGTCTGCCTCGCACGTCGCGCGTTGCAGAGCCGTCTGAGTCAAGTCCCCCACTGTCGGCTCCAGGGCAAAGGTCGGAGACGGACCAGTCACGGTTACGCTCCAGTAGACTATCGGAGGGTCTACCCCGAGGCTGCGCACGGTCACGGTAGGATCAAACACGGTCGTCACCCGTGGATGGCCTTCCTTGTAGCCGGAATACATCACATACAGCGCGTGTGATCGAGGCATGACCGTGGCAACGAGTACGCGATTCGCTGCAAGCAGTCTGCCGAGACGCCGGAGGACCTCTTCCACTCCTGGCTTCAGCTCAAGGCTAAGCTGGTGCTGGCGAATCGTTTCGCGAACCTGATCGGGGTCGACAACCTGCGCATCATGAGTTCGTACCCAGTCGAGGAGCAACTGTTCGACCGTCGGATCGTGACTCCATACAACCACCCGCGCATGACGAAACGAATGGCCACATTCCGAAATGCAGACCGCTTCGCTAGTAGGATGAGTCGGCGCACAGCTTGCCAATAGCAGCATCGTGACTGAAGAGAGCAGAGCCCCCGCCCTGTGTGATAAGGCCATCATCGCCATCTCCGCTACGACGGCTATTGTATGGCGATCAATGTGGTTAGTCGATCAAGACGAAGTGGCCGATTCGTAATTGATGGACGCCACTCGCCATCTCCGGATGCACATCGCGGAGCCGGTCGTGGCAATCCATCGTCTTGCGACACCAGAACAACGGAGCCGTGTCGTTATGAACTCGACGACCCCGCGCAGACGATCCACGGGTTGAGCTGAGCCAGAGGTTCACTCTTCCTGGGGAACGTCAGGTTTTGCTTTGAGGAAGCTCCAACAACTGTTGCAGCTGATCGAGGAAGCCTCGCTGCCCTGGTTGCAGCTTTGTCCTCGCGATGGGCAGATCGAACCAGGCACCGCGATCGACTTCAGGACACTCCAGCATTTTCCCGGAACGAGGCGGCCACTCCAAAGAGAAGGTATTGCTCTTCACCGTGGCCGCTTCGATGTCGCCCTCGACAGCCCAGGCCGACACGACTTTGCCACTCGGCTGTCTCAGGGGCGAGAGCGCGCGAAACGAGCCGGTCACTTCAGAACCGGTCTCCTCATGGAACTCACGTTTCGCCGTGGCCAATGGATCGTCTCCCTCCTGATATTGCCCTTTTGGAATCGACCACGCCCCCTCATCCTTTTTTGCCCATAACGGCCCGCCTGGGTGGACAAGAAATACTTGTAGAATGCCACTCTGATATCGGTAGAGTAACAGTCCTGCGCTCAATTTCCGGGCCATCCATTGCCTCTTGCTAGAACCCCGCCGCTAACCGAGGTCGCCGCATTTTTCCACTCGCGAGGTCGATTGATCGACGACTCCCTCCATGCTAGCATTGCCACACTTACGGATTCACAGCGCTCATGGTCATCAAATCCTACAAGGAAGTATCCCCAACTCGCTATCCGGGCGTGGCTGAAGGGGTGCAGATCCGCGAGATGATCACAACCCACGATGGCGCGGCGAACTTCGCCATGCGCGTGTTCGATGTACAGCCAGGCGTCAGCACGCAGTTCCATACCCATCCCTGGGAGCATGAGGTATATATCATCTCAGGAATGGGGCGAGTGCGAACGGAAGGGCAAGAGACACCGGTCAAACCGGGCGATTCCGTTTACATCGCCCCGAATGAGCAGCACTGCTTTGTCGCTAACGCTGGCAGCTCCCTTCAGATGATCTGCTGTATCCCTTCAAAAGACCGCTGTCAGCTCTAGCATCCTTAGCTGGTGTTGCACCACATCGCCGCGGCTTCGGTAGCCCTTTCAGACGTATCCCCAACTACCTGCTACACCTCGTTTCCTCTTCCAATCCTTTGACGCCCCGAGCTTCTTGCCGTGAGGCGACGAAAGAGACGCTTTCCCCGATTGCAGGATCAAAATGGATGCACGTATCGAATTGGATTCAGATCAAACCTGGATCGAGATTAAGATCGAAAGGGCTTCGTTATCAAAATCAAAGGATTGGTCGACCTTGCTTCTTCTCGGCAGCTGGTATATCACTTGCCTTAGGATTCCGAATGACGGATCTCCTCTTCATCTATCAAAGATGGCAACCTGTTCTCATGCTGACAACCCTGTTGGCGCAATAGTGTGCGCGCAATGCGGAACGACCATCAGTAAGTACTGCCCGCAGTGCCGGGAATCCCTGCCTCTGCACGCGAATTTCTGCCTCGCTTGCGGCCGCGCTCTGCCGCAGTCTCCGACAGAACCTCCGCCACCTGCCTGGACGCCGTTTGAAACTTCAGGCGAACGCAGGCCCGCCACCATTCTTTTTTCGGATCTCTCTGGGTATACAGCAATGAACGAGCAGCTCGACCCAGAGGAGGTAGAAGGGATTATGCGACGCATTAAGGAGCACGCTGTGGAGATCGTCGAGCGCCACGGCGGCATCGTCAATCAGTTCGTGGGCGACGAAGTCTTGGCGTTATATGGCATTACCGAGGCGCATGAAGACGATCCGATTCGAGCCGTGCGGTCTGCCCTCGAACTACATGCCTTCGTTCGAGAGTTGAGTCCCGAGGTGGAACGACGCATTGAGCAGTCACTGCGAATGCATACCGGCATCCATACCGGTTTGATCGTGACCAACATCTGGGATGCCAGAGACGGGCGGTATGGCATTACCGGAGAGACAGTGATTACCGGTGTTCGCCTGAAGACCGAAGCCAAACCGGACGATATTCTTGTCAGTAGCGAAACACAAAAGTTAATTGCGCCCTATTATGAAACGGAAGCACGGCCGGCGATCACGCTGAAAGGCCAATCGAAGCCGTCTGTCCCCTATCGCGTCTTGAAGCAATCCCCCATTGACTCACGGTTCGAAGCATCGGCGATCAGAGGATTCAGCCGGTACAGCGGCCGCCGGCCCGAACTAAAGAGGCTCCAGGAATGTCTAGAACGGAACATTCATGGAGAGGGAACATTGGTAACGGTGACCGGGGACCCAGGTATCGGGAAGAGCCGGCTTCTTCATGAATTCATCACAAGCCTGGATGACGCACAGATTACTGTCTTACGAGGTAAATGCCAAACCTTTGCCCAATCCACACCCTACGTTCCCTTTCTAGACGCGCTCCGGCACGAGCTGAACCCTACGGGCGAGGCCCAACCAGAGGAGGTATTGAAAACAGCACGTACGAATATCCTGAACATCGACACCTCCCTCGCACCGTATCTTCCCTATTATCTCCATCTGCTGTCTCTTCATACCGATTCCATGATCACACATATGCAAGGCGAAGAGCTTAGACAGGCGATGATGGATGCACTTGCCAAGATCTTTTTGCAGTTGGCCGCACGGAGACCGACTCTTTTGATCCTGGGAGATTGGCATTGGCGCGACGAACCCTCGGAGCAAGTCGTGAAGCACTTGGCAGGCCTGCTGCCTGGTCATGCGTTGTTGATTCTCCTGACGGCACGGCCTGAGTACTCGGTGTCCTGGGCGGCCTCCGACCATCATATTGGGATGGTCCTGCCCCCGCTGGATGTGGAAGACAGCAAATTGATTATGCAATCGGTGCTCAAGGCCGAAACATTGCCAGATGGCCTCCGAAATCTCATTCATGAACGGACCGCCGGCAACCCGCTGTTCATTGAAGAAATCTGCCACGCGTTGATCGAGGACGGGATGGTCGTCGTTCATGAGAGGACGGCCACGCTGACACGCCCGCTGAGCGATCTCGTGCTGCCCGAAACGATACAAGCCATCATCCGCTCACGTCTTGATCGGCTGGACTGGAAGTTGAAGGAAGGGCTGCGGCTTGCCTCCGTGATCGGAAGAGTCTTCGCCGTCAACTTGCTTGAAAAAGTCTTCGAGGGACAAGGTCCCATCAACCTCCGTGAAACGTTGGAAGCCTTGATCCGTACCGATATGGTCCTTCCGGTCCAGGGCCACCCGGGGTCCGAATATATGTTCAAACACGCACTGACCCAGCAAGTGGCATACGGTACTGTGCTTCTCCAGCGGAGAAAGGTATTGCACGGACTTGTAGGACGAGCGGTGGAAGAGCTGTATCGACACCGCCTGCGGGAACTCGTCAACCTCTTGCATTATCATTTCAGTTTAGCCGAGGACTGGGAAAAAGCCATTCGATACGCTCGTGAGGCTGCGGTGCAAGCGAAACGGGTCAGTCAGTTCGAAGAGGCGCTACGATTGCTTGAGCAGATGAAGATCGCGATATCTCAGCTTCCTCCCGGTCGTTCGAAGCATGGGACGCTCGTGGAGACGTTGCTGGAAGAGGAACGGCTCTGTGACACGCTTGGATGGCGTGAACGCCAGGAGGCGGTGGTGATTGAGCAGGTCTTTTCGATTCTCCGTTCATACGATGACGCTCCCTCTCTGGCAGCCGCCTACTTGCGACGAGGGGATCTTTGTACGCAGCTCAGACATTTTACGGATGCCGACGACGCACTGGGCCAATCGCTCTCGATCAGACGTGCTTTATCGGATCGAGTCGGAGAAAGTAATGCGCTTCGCAGTCTCAGCTTTCTGCGATGGCATCAAGGCAGACACCAAGAAGCTGTCGCCTGTAACGAGGCAGCTCTGGTCATCGATCGTGAACGGGGCGATCTCAGAGCCATGTCGCATGACCTCACCAATCTCGCCCCCGTCTTGCAAGAACTCGGCGACTTCAACGGGGCGCTGGAACGTCTCCAAGAAGCGCTTGAACTCGAAGCGTCCGAAAAGGACCCCTTCAACCGGATGACGATCCTCTTCAATCTCGCCAATGTCTACAACAAGGCCGGCGATTTTGAACGTGCACTTTCGTACTATCGCGATTCTCTCAAGGTCTGCCTTGACCATCATCTGCGGATCAATCAAACGCTCGTCCTCTGTTGCATGGCCAGCATTTACTGGAAGCAGGACCGACATGATGCCTGTCTTCAGCTCTATGAAGAAGTCCTGGTGATATGCCGTGCGATGAAATATGGACGAGGGCTCTCCAATGGGCTAACGGCCGTCGGGAACTTCCTGCTGTTGCTGGACCGGCCAAACGAGGCCCTGCCATATTTCTTAGAAAGCACGTCGGTCCTCGCCGAATTGGGCGACTTGCACAATGAGGCTCTGTCGTGGAGCGTCGCGGCGACAATCTATCAGCAGAACTGCCAAATGTTCCGAGACGCCTTTGAAGCATGGGGAAAGGCCAGGCTGTTGCGCGCACGTGTCGGCGACCATTCTGGTGAGCTCCGCGCTCTGTATGAAATGGGGCGGCTCGCGCGCGACCATTTCGAGGATCCTCTGCAGGCCATTCAGTATTTTCGCGCGGGACTTGAAGTTGCCACCCAGCTGGCGGATGCCCACCGGCAGGGGGATCTCTTAAATGCTATGGGTATCACAGACTGGAAGCGCGGTGCGTATGAAGAAGCCTTAGTGCATTACGAAGCGGCGCTTGTTCAGTATCGCGAAGCAGGAGATCTTGCAGAAACCGTTCTCATACTGAACAGCCTCGGAATCACGCTGCGATGCCTCCGCCGATATGACGAGGCCCTGGCACGCCTGCAACAAGCGGTTCATGCGGCTCATCAGGCGAACCATCATCTCTTCCTTGGCTATGCAGTAGCGGCGATTGGTGATGTGTATCAAGACAAAGGAGAGTACGCAGAGGCCCTCGGCCAGTACCGGCGATCACTGGAGATTCGTCGCGAAATCGGCGACCGCCAAGGTGAAGGGTGGATGCTCCATCACCTTGCCGTCACAGAGTATTCCGACGGTCAGAAGGACCACGCGCGTGAGTGGGCAGAACAGGCATCGCAAATTGCCGAGAGTCAGAGCAATAACGAATTGGTCCAGGCCTGTGCTCGTTTACGGTCGCAACTGCGCACATAACCAAGGAGGGGACACATGCCACGGTACATCATCGAAAGATCCTTGCCGTCAATGCCGCCGGAAGGGCTGCAAAAGCTCGCCAAGCGCTCCATAGAAGTGGCCGATGGCATGCCAGGTGTCGTATGGATCAAGAGCTATATCTCGGAATCGGAGGGCAAAACTTATTGCGAATATGAAGCGCCAAATCCCGAAGTGCTCATTGAGCACGCTCGCCGGCTCGGCATTTCAGCCGACCGCGTCACCCTCATTAGTGCAGAAGTAAATCCCGGTATGTTTAGGTAAGGTTGCCGCCTCCGTTGTCGAGCATCGGCCGCAACGCTGAGAGAGCCGAATCGACCAAGTCGCTCAAGGTCTCGAATACCGAGCGAGCACGGTTGCCGCAGCTTCACGCACGCCAGTGTCGGAATCGGTCTGAGCCACGCGCGTTATGGCAGGTGCAATCGATGGTGCGTTAAACTCCCCAAGAGCGAGGACGGCACGCAGCCGAATCCGCCAATCCGAATGAAACATGAGTCTCTCCAGGAGATCGATCGCTCGGGGATCTTTGAGTCGGCCCAATTCCTCGATAGTATTTTCCCGGGCCCACCCAGAGAAGTGGAGATCCAGGTCAGGAAAGGTCTCGGCTGGCGACTCAAGGGTGTCGAGTGGTGTCGCGATCCGGGGGTGTTCATCACGATTGAATTGTCGCTCAACCGCCTGAATCAGAGCTCCCGTGGTATCGAGATGGGCGTCAATCCGACCCCGAATCAGATCGCCAAGAAAATAAAAATAGGGATTTGCCTGGAACTGTTCCACGACTTCCACATAGGGAGCGGTTACCAATTCTGCATATTGCGGTGACTCGTGAATGCTCATCGAGATCAGTCGTCCGTGTTCAGGATGCTCAAGCACCATATGGCAAGTAATTTCCGTGCCGAAAAGATTAAAGGCGATGGGCTTTCCACGATCTTCCCGGTACTCGACCCTGAGAATCAGATCGTGCGGACTTTCAGGATCCCGTGTGACGGTAAACCCTGCAGAGGTTAACTTCATTTTCACTAGCGGGACGATTCCAAAGGACACCCTCCCACGCGGCCGCCACGTGCTGGCCTGAACATCTAAATAGATAACTGGTTCTTGCCCAACCCCGGAGGCGGTGGGCGAGCTCGGAGTGTCTGCCTCTGCGACCGAAAGAGGGGCTGCGGTCAGCCCGATGCATAAGAGTGAGGTGAGAAGCAGACGCCTCATGAAAGCACCGCGACAGATGAGCGAAAAGAATGGTTCGATGCTAAGCGTGCAGGAAACGGCAGTCAAGCTGGATTTTCGAGTCGGAGCGGCAAGAGGCACAGTTGCAGCACATCGGCAGCGAATGCCTCTGTGCACCAACCGACGATGACGCCTGATCGTATTTTGGCTTAATTACGGTAAAACCAGCTCCCAACCAGGGGGAGTGCGCACGAACGAGCAGGCCGCAAGCTGACTAGGCTTACCTTACTTTGCGCAATAACTCGATGCGTCGACCATGCCTTCGCTAGGGAGGAGCCGATCAAGTGCAAAGTACACGGGACAAAATCCCGTGAAGCCACTCTGGATCAGCGTGAGGCCGATCACACTGGGGACCAGCAACCAATGCACGCTCACGTAGTATCCCAGTGCGACCCCAACCGTAATCACGATTCCGACGATCGCATCATGAAGTCGACGCTTCTGGTTCATGAGGAGTCCTCCGATGATAGGGTGAGGTGTCAGGAGACGGATGCCTGTGCGGTGCCGCCAGCACGGTAGGCTAACCCTGAGGCGCACACCTGTCAAGCCGCCCCGCGACGACGAGCAATCGGTTCTGTTGTTGCGTGAAAGAGAGGCCAGTCGAGGTTATGCAGCCTCGACGGTCACCTCTGCAGTTACCGAGTTCGCAATAAAGCACTCGGCGTGGGCACGTTCATGGAGCGCGGCTATCTCCTCCGGAGTCGGAGATGTCGTCCCACCGAAGGTAAGCTTCGGACGTAGAATGACGCGCGTGATGGCGAGCTTTCCCTTCTGATTCTTCTCTAAAAATCCAACGGCATGATCACTATAACGATCCACGACAAACTTTTTCTTAACGGCCGCGGCTAAGAAGGTCAACATATGACAACTCGACAGAGCCGCGACGAAGGCATCCTCAGGATTCACGTGAGCTGGATTGCCACGATACGCGGGGGCGGCTGACGCAGGCACGCGAACACCACCTTCAAAAACCAGCACATGGTCTCGATTGTATGACTCATAGGAAAAATCCGTTGACTCCCTCTTCCACTCCAGCGTGACCTTGTGTTCAGACATTGCGACTCCTCTCTGAAGTGTAAATAAGAAATTGCCAAGTGAATTGACTGTCGATATCAGCGCACCGCTGTTCTCAGGCGGTGGGTATTCATCAACAGGCTAGTCCTGAGGAACTCTTGTGTCAACGGAGAGACTGCGGAGTCAGTCACGCTTCCTACGCCGCCCGGAGGACTTACGCAAGATTGGATAGGAGCACCTTCCACCAAATGCACGGGATGCTTCAAATTAGGATGGAGGCTTGTGGTGCGCTCGATCGCGAGATCCGTTGAAATGTGAGAGGAGTGAAGAAACGAACATTGCCATCGCCGTCAAATAGACCCGCATCCCTATGTGCTGCATGGCTAAGCTCCCGTGTACTTTGAGCTTAACCAGTCAATATTAACCTGGCATTAAGCCGAACTTAGAAGTTACTCACCATTTCTATGCAATAGAGGGAGATGACCGGGCGCAAGTGCATAGCCATCCAGGAATTCTTCGAAGAATCCCCGACTTGGATAAGTTGATTAAAGAAATAGAAGTGCCGGTATGTCGAATCGACCCTCTACTCTTGATAGAACCAGGCACCTGCTTCCGTGGCCACCACGATCTCAACGAGTCCCACTGCTACCGCGATAGCCAAGAGATGGCCCGGGACTAGTCCACGTGGACCCCAATTCACCGACGGTAGAAGATTGCCGAGCACCCACACACCGAGTCCAGCATAGAGCGCTGTCTTTGGCCCCGCACCAAAGCGTGGACGAATCGCAGCGTACAGCCAGAGCGCCACGAGGCCATAGGCAAATCCCAGCAGGACATGCAGCGTCATGTTGGCTCCCGTTTCCTGGAGCGGATGCCCAAGGCTTGCATTGCCTGACGCCACTCCGGTCCCAGGATTACCCCTTCCAGAATCCCCTCTACCACGTCGATGATGACTCCGGCGAGGAGTCCTCCGAGAACCACTTTCCCCCAGTTGATCTTCCCCATGGTAAACCTCCTGGTTAGGATGCGGTGCAAGAGAACGACGAAAGGCTAAGCCGGGAACGGAATAGTGTCAAGGAGACAGAGTGCACAAGAGCATATTTGTGCTGACTTGAAGACTAAAGGCGACTGCCGGCTGGGTCGAAAATGATTCTCCACACTTTGTTTCGACAGTCACTCGGCCCGACACCAGGCTGAAGATCTACGAGGAAAGCAGCTTATGGCTCGTTGAAAATTGTGGCTCATGGCGTGGAACTGCGCGGTACCGATTGTCATCACACAAGACCTGAAGGCATGAACAGTACCGGCTTCCATCGCATTGATACTGCCAACAATTCGGCAGAATGTCCCATTTGGTTAAGGGAATAGTTATCCAACCGAGACACAATGTCAGACTCCAAATCCCAGCAGAATTTCAGCTCTTTTAGTCAATGCACGGACAACATGCGCTTTAAGCCTTACCTTCTTCTTCTTCGTCCTGGCTTGTCCATTCCGTCAAACTCTTTGCAATTCTTACGTTTTTTTCTCCTCGTGGTATTTGGCAAGCCCTTTGCGGGGTAGAAAGAGCTGTAGGCAGACCTCGGAGGCTCCCACTTAACATCAGCGCAGAGCAAGCCTGTCGGCCTTTTGTCGCACAAGTATGATCATCGTTCTTATTATTTTGGAGGTGCAACCATGAAGAAG